>Ga0164296_1000119_pt1 | contig 99844 bp, 95 predicted proteins | sample GEODES057metaG_FD_113533 | JGI IMG/M metagenome (GOLD analysis project Ga0164296, IMG submission 113533) | Dystrophic lake water microbial communities from Trout Bog Lake, Wisconsin, USA - GEODES057 metaG | ecosystem: Environmental > Aquatic > Freshwater > Lake | place: USA: Trout Bog Lake...
CACGGTGAATCGGTTCTAGGCTGCAAGCGGTGTTACTCGCTTCTGGGTGTTTCGGGTCATTTTTAGGTAATCGAGCACCATTCTTGGATTTCGGTTGAGTTCCTGAGTCTTGGCAGAGACATTGGTGCACCCCTTCGATTTAATGAGGCCGATAGCAAAGCGCCGGAATCGCGTCATGTTTTCTGGCCCATGGCCCTTGCTGATTCGGCTGCGATCCTCATCATAGAGCCAGTCGAGGATGTAGTGGCAGCTGTTTTCGATGACCCAATGGCCACGGTTCACGCTAAGGATTTGGGCTGGGGTGGCCATTTCCCTGGGGCAACTGGTGATGCCGTAGGCCCGTTCCTGAGTGGTTTTGCCGGATTTCTTGTTATAGCTGATGCGCTCGATCAGAAAGGCTTGGCGAACGTGGGGAAAGTCTACGAAGGCGTTGAGTATCTCGGTGACCCAGATGCGTCGAGTTTCAAGTCGGCCATGAATGGGTGGGGAGATTTCAGTTTCATCAGGATCTGATCGATGTTCAAAGACGGTGACCAGATCGTCGAGGAGTCTGGGTTGATTGGCTTTGACGGTGAAGTGATAGTGAGCTTTACGGGTTTCGACGAGGTAGGTGGCAAAGGATCTCTGAGTTAGAAGTGCGTCAGCACTGATCGTTTTGCCTTCGATCTTGATGGCTTCTAGCAGGGGGATGGCCGTTGTGATTTCGTTAGTCTGCTTGGAGCCCCCGTGGTTGTCCGGGATCCGGGCGACTTTTTTTGGGTGTGACAGAGGCCGGTTTGATGGCCCACAGCGCTCATGATTTGAACCTGATGCCCGTCATCACCGAGCGCATTGCGCATGCTTTTACCATCAATAGCAAGGCTCTGATCATCCTGAGCATAGGCCTCGTTCCAGGCTCGAAGCGCCCGATCTAGCTCGGCGGGATCGATGCGGATCAGGCAGTCACGGATGATGGTCCCACCTGGGGCGATGAATTGACCCTGGCTATATCGGCAGCCAAACCGTTCGAGACCCTTCTGTCCGAGGTCATCGACCCATTGCTTAATGCCCTTATAAGTCCTGACGCCAGAGAGAACGGCACCAGCCGTCAGAGCGAGGATGGTCGACAGCTTATGTCGGCGACCCGCACTCCGTCGAGGATCGGGAACATCTTTGAAAAAATCGGGCAAAGCCCGCATCTGATCGGCAAGAACCATCATCTTGGGGACTCCTGGGTTAACGGGAAGATCAAGGGTAGGACGCGAGAGGAGCGTTCGGGCATTGGGCTGCAAGGGTTTCATAAAGATCAGCTTGGGCGCATCGTTTCTGATGTATCCCGAATGCTGACGACGAAACCCTCGGGTTTTGCCGACACATACCCAGTTAGCAGCCCGATAGACCGTACCGTGGAAACGTGCGGGATCCACAAAGGTCTCAAGGATCAGTACGGGATGACCGAAATGCGTTATGGAATCCTGAACGATCCGCTTCTCGCAAAGGGAGAGCACGCGAGAACCCAGATTCGGAACATGCCAGTCAGGCAGAATCAGAAAACGGGTATTGTTGGTGACATACTTGAGCCGGTCGTACTGGTGGCGATAGGCCCAACCGATCCACTGATCACGGGCCTTACACTTCCAGGCAGCGATGGAAAAGGACAGGAGAGCGACCCACTCTCCGCGGTAGGTCGCAACATACCAGAGGGTCTGCGCCATCCGTTGATGAGCCCCAATGTAATGGTGCTCAGCCATAAGCCCCTGAAAGCGAGCCTCATCGAGCTTTTTGACCAGCTGAACGCGAACTTCCTGAAGATCCATGAGGGGGGTCCAAATAACACTTACCCCCGTTTTACAGGAAATCTAAGGAAAAGACCAGACTTGACCCCAAACACTAGAGAGGGTCTTATTCGCAGCTAGTAAACCGAATCACCGTGACTTATAGGAGCAGAATCCTGCCTGAACCCGAAACGGCAGTTTATAATGTACGGCTTGATCATAAAAAGCCTTACCCTCAGCATTCAAACTTCCGATGATGAACGATTTCACTGCGATCACTCAACAGATTCAAACTCTGCTTTCAGAACGAGTCATGTTCCTCGATGGCGCCATGGGCACCATGATTCAGACCTACAAATTGGAAGAGTCGGATTATCGCGGCGAACGCTTCAAGACTTGGCCAAGCGATCTAAAAGGCAACAATGATCTTCTAGCCATTACTCAGCCCCATATTATTCGCGCAATCCATGATGCATATCTGGAGGCAGGCTCAGATTTTCTTGAAACCAATACCTTCAATGCTAACCGCATTAGCATGGCTGACTATGGGATGGAGTCATTGGTTTATGAACTGAATGTGGCCGCGACGCGTCTTGCACGCGAAGCGTGTGATGCCATGACGGTTAAGACACCCGATCGCCCCAGATTTGTGGCCGCTGTACTGGGTCCTACCAGCCGAACCGCTACCTTGTCTCCCGATGTCAATGATCCCGGGTTCCGAAACGTCCATTTTGATGAACTGGTGGACGCCTATTACGAAGCGACACGAGGGCTCGTCGATGGTGGGGCTGATCTCATCCTGATCGAAACCGTTTTTGACACCCTGAATGCTAAAGCCGCCGTGTTTGCCGTTGAGAAATTCTCTGAAGACCATGGGATTAAGCTTCCCATCATGATTTCAGGAACCATCACAGATGCCTCTGGCCGGACACTCTCAGGTCAAACCGTAGAAGCCTTTTGGAACTCACTCAAGCATGCGACTCCCATTTCATTCGGTTTTAATTGCGCCCTCGGAGCCAAACAGCTCCGACAGTACATCGAAGAGCTCTCCAACATTGCAGATACTCATGTTTCCGCGCATCCCAATGCAGGGCTTCCGAATGAGTTCGGTGAATACGATGAATCACCCGAAGCCATGGCGAAAGAAATCGCCGAATGGGCCGAGCAGGGTTTTCTCAATATCATCGGAGGATGTTGTGGTACTCGTCCACCCCATATCAAAGCCATCCATGATGCCGTTCAGAACTTTCCGCCACGGCAGATCCCAAGCATCGAGCCAAAATGCCGTCTCGCCGGCTTAGAGCCACTAAATATTGGAAAGGACACCTTATTCGTTAATGTCGGCGAAAGAACGAATGTAACCGGCTCAGCCGCCTTCAGACGCCTGATCCGTGAAGAGAAGTATGAAGAAGCCCTCGATGTCGCTCGGCAACAGGTCGAAAGTGGGGCTCAAATCATCGACATCAACATGGATGAAGGGATGTTGGACTCCAAAGCGGCCATGGTCCGTTTTCTCCATCTGATTGCCGCAGAACCTGATATTGCTCGAGTTCCCGTGATGTTGGATTCATCTAAATGGGACATTCTTGAAGCAGGGCTTAAGTGCATTCAGGGCAAGGGTATCGTGAACTCCATTTCGATGAAGGAAGGTGAAGAAGCCTTCTTGGATCAAGCCCGGCTCGTTCGACGATACGGTGCCGCTGTGATCGTAATGGCTTTTGATGAAGTGGGACAAGCCGATACCGTAGAACGGAAGATTGAAATTTGTAGTCGCGCCTATCGTCTTCTCACGCAAACCCTCCGCTTCCCACCCGAAGACATTATCTTCGACCCAAACATCTTTGCCGTAGCGACGGGTATTGAAGAACACAACCGCTATGGACTCGATTTTATTGAGGCCGTTAAAACCATCAAGCACGCCTTGCCCCACGCATTGATCTCGGGTGGGGTTTCAAATGTGTCTTTTTCCTTCCGTGGCAATAACGCTGTTCGAGAAGCCATCCATGCGGTATTCCTCTTTCATGCGATTCGTAACGGCATGGACATGGGCATCGTCAATGCAGGTCAATTAGCCATCTATGAAGACATTCCGAAAGCACTTCGCGAGGTCATTGAAGATGTCATTCTCAACAAAGATCCCGGTGCGACAGATCGGCTGCTTGCTATGGCCGATCAATTCCGATCGGATGGAACGACTACTGAAAAACGTGAAGACCAGGCTTGGCGGAGTCTCCCTGTCAACAAGCGTCTCGAACACGCGTTGATCAAGGGCATTGATGAATTCATCGAAATGGATACCGAGGAAGCCAGACAGCATTTTGAACGTCCACTCCATGTGATTGAAGGTCCATTAATGGACGGTATGAACGTGGTAGGCGATTTATTCGGTGCCGGCAAAATGTTCCTGCCCCAGGTCGTTAAGTCGGCTCGGGTCATGAAGAAATCCGTAGCCTATCTTATGCCGTTCATGGAAGAGGAAAAGGCCCTTAACCCAACACCTAAGTCCAACGGCAAAATACTGATGGCTACGGTTAAAGGTGATGTCCACGACATTGGCAAAAACATTGTGGGCGTGGTTCTTCAGTGTAACGGGTTCGACGTCATTGATTTGGGCGTCATGCAACCCTGCGATGCCATTTTGACGGCTGCTCGTGAGCATAAGGTAGATATTATCGGGCTGTCTGGCCTGATCACGCCCTCTTTGGATGAGATGGTTCATGTCGCTAAAGAAATGCAGCGTCTCAACTTCGATATTCCGCTCATGATTGGTGGCGCTACGACCTCAAGAGCGCATACGGCCGTGAAGATTGAGCCTAACTACCTCAGGGGTCCGACCATCTATGTCACGGACGCCTCGAGAGCAGTGGGCGTAGCAGGTAGCCTATTAAGTGAGGACCTGAGTGATGAGTACGTTGCGCGTATTAGCAAAGAATACGAAGAGGTCCGGGTTACGCATGGTGGACGAAAAGCCAGAACACCGATGCTATCCATTAAAGACGCTAGACTCAATGCATTCAAAGGTGAATGGAGCCATTACACCCCTCCCATCCCCAAACAAATGGGCACTCAGGTTTTCGACCGATTCCCTTTAAAAGAGCTGGTTCCGTTTATCGACTGGTCACCCTTTTTCCAGACATGGGAACTGGCAGGGAGTTACCCAAAGATATTGGAAGACGATGTGGTTGGTGAAGAAGCCAAGAAGCTCTTTAAGGACGCTCAAGACATGCTGGAGATCTTGGTGCAAGAGGAATGGCTCACGGCGAGAGCGGTCATAGGATTCTACCCCGCGGCCCATGTGGGCGACGACATTCTGGTCTATAGCGATGAAGATCGGAAGCAACCCATCCAAGTGCTGCACCACCTTCGCCAACAAGCCGTTAAACCACCCGGACAACCAAATTATTGTCTTTCGGATTTTGTGGCCTCAGCAGAGAGCGGCCTCAAAGATTATATCGGTGGATTCGCGGTCACTACGGGTGAAGGCATTGAGGCTCATCTCGACCGCTTCGCGGCGGATCACGATGATTACAGTGGCATCATGCTGAAGGCTCTGGCCGATCGGCTCGCCGAGGCTTTCGCTGAATGCTTGCACTATCGAGTTAGAACGGGACTCTGGGGCTATGATGAAAACGAGCAATTAAGCAACAAAGCCCTGATTGATGAAGAATATCGCGGTATCCGACCCGCGCCCGGCTACCCTGCCTGCCCTGATCATACCGAAAAGGCCAGCCTGTTCGAGTTATTGGATGTCGAGAATCGTATTGGCATTCGCCTGACCGAATCCTTTGCAATGTACCCAGCGTCATCGGTGAGCGGTTGGTATTTTTCACACCCGGCCTCTCGATACTTCAATGTTGGAAAGCTGAGCCAGGATCAGGTCGAAGAGTACGCTCAACGAAAGTCAATGAGCCTGGATGTCGCCGAGCGTTGGCTGGCGCCATCATTGGCTTATGACCCTGATTAATGACGAGTCAAGTCTCAATGATTCTCTATGGCACCCTCGGTTGTCACCTCTGTGAAGAGGCAGAAGCTATCCTGATCGAAGCCTTGGGCCTTACGACCGTCCAAAACCAGGTCCAAAAGGTTGACATTGCTGAAGATGAACAACTGTCTGAAACTTATGGCATCCGAATACCCGTACTGAGAGATATCGATACAGGCACAGAACTTCATTGGCCTTTTGACGTGTCAACCATCAGATCCTTATACACCTAACTCCCAAGGGTGCCCCATGCGATCCATCAACCGACCATGCACCCCATTCGTAAACAGAACAGAGGTTTGAACATGAGCACAGAGTTTCGCATTGAAAAAGACAGCATGGGCGAACTGAAAGTACCGGCGGATGCGCTTTATGCGGCTCAAACTCAACGCGCTGTCGAGAACTTCCCAATCAGTGGCTACGGAATGCCCGCTCCCTTTATTCGTGCTGTAGCCTTAATCAAGCAGTCTGCAGCGGAGATCAATGAAGAGCTTGGCCTATTGGATAAAGACATCGCTAAGGCTATTGGTGAAGCCGCTGGAAAAATTGCAGCAGGTGAGCACTTGAACCAATTTCCAGTTGATGTCTTCCAGACTGGCTCAGGCACAAGCACCAATATGAATGCAAATGAGGTGATTGCGACGTTAGCCTCTAAACTGAGCGGTCAAACCGTTAACCCTAATGACCATGTCAACATGGGCCAGAGCAGCAATGATACGATACCAACGGCCATACATCTCAGTGCAGCAATCGAGTGTCACGCACGCCTTCTGCCGGCCTTAGATCATCTTGCAAGGACCATCGAGGAGAAAGCCCGATCTGTTGGTCACGCGGTCAAAACAGGCAGAACCCACCTGATGGATGCTATGCCTCTTACCTTGGCTCAAGAGCTCGGTGGCTGGGCCAAGCAAATCAGGAATGGACAGGAGCGCATCTCAATGGCCCTCGTCCGAATTCAACGTCTTGCACAAGGCGGCACTGCCGTTGGAACGGGTACCAACGCACATCCAGAATTTGCAGGGCGCATTGCAGATCGCCTCAGCGAAAAGACGGGCATCACATTTGTAGCCAATGATTCTTTTTTTGAGAGCCTGAGCGCTCAAGATGCGGCTGTTGAACTTTCAGGACAACTGAAGACCCTAGCGGTGAGTCTCATGAAAATCGCGAATGATCTTCGATGGATGAACTCTGGTCCTTTGGCTGGCCTTGGAGAAATAGAGTTAAAAGCACTTCAACCCGGCAGCTCCATCATGCCTGGAAAAGTTAATCCCGTGATTCCTGAAGCTGTTTGCATGGTCGCCGCTCAGGTTATTGGTAATGACACAACGATTACCGTGGGCGGACAATCGGGTTCATTTCAACTCAACGTTATGCTCCCTGTGATCACGTTCAATTTGTTGCAGAGCATAGAACTACTCACAAACAGTACCCGTCTTCTAGCGGATAAAGCCATTTGTGATTTTGTAGTCCGAGAAGACAACCTGCAAAAGGCCCTTTCTTTGAATCCAATTCTGGTCACAGCACTTAATCCAGTGATTGGCTACCTGAAAGCAGCCGAAATCGCAAAGGTGGCTTACAAGCAAAAAAGACCCATTTTAGACGTAGCCACCGAAATGACGGACCTATCAAGAGCCGAACTCGAACACCTTCTGGACCCTAAGGAACTGACCAGGGGTGGCATTTCGACTTAACAAGTGGAGCATAAAAATCCCCAACCGCAAGGACTGCTCTTAATCAGGATCACTTAAAGAGGGGCACTCTTTTGCTCATTTCAGCCTCAAAAAACATGCGAATCCGACGTTCAATTTGGTAAAACCGGGCGGTTTTTTTACCGCCTATCACGCTGATAAATCTAGGAAGGTAGCTCTTAGCCAGGCGAACATAGCTTTTATCCATTTCCAATGTCAGGGTGGAAATATCTAAAGCCTCGTCATCGGTCATGTCGTTGAAGTGCTCTGCAAACCGGTAGGCAATTTCACTCCGCCGACTAAAAACACTTCTCAGGGCCAGGACATACTCGTCGTAAAGCGGCCAGAATCGTTTACCCTCTTCCTCGCTTAACCTCAGGCTTGCCTCAATCAATTGCTTACGATGGAGGTTAATCGTTTGTTCATCTTGGATACTGGGGACGTGCACCTGTGTATCCGCCCGAGTATCTATGGATAGCAAGAAGAATAAGGTCACAAAAATACAGGAGATCTTTCTCATCGCAACTGGAAACACCATCCATCTAAGTTCAGCATAGGATCGGACGATATCGAGTATCCCCCGAAATTGGGCCACGATCAAACGGTGTCCATTGGCCCACAGAGGCCTTCATTGGGAGCGTTTGATCTTGGGAATACAATGATCTTAGTCCACTCAACGGCTTACAGGTCTTTGTACACTCGATACCATTTCTTAAGATGATCACAAAGATCTGCTATCGTAAGATCGTTATTTTGTATGGAACTGCGAAAATCACTAACAGTATGATGGTCTCAAAAAGCGTTTGGCTTATCCCTGCCATCATATGGCTGTCCTTACTGCTCACTTCAGTGACTTGTCAGGCTGAATCAACAGAAGCCCATAAGAATAGAAGTAAGGATGAAGCTATGAGAGCGCATCGCAAAAAAATTATTGCTGAGTCACTAGAACTCACATATGAAGAAGCCAAGAGTTTTTGGCCTATCTATGAGCAGTACTTCAAAGAACTGAATCTCATCTTTAAACGCAGGGGAGATACTACGTACGACTTCTCTCAAGAGTTCGAAGATTTGACGGACGCACAATCCGTCAAGCTCATCAACGAGGTACTGCAATCCGATGAAGACCTTGAGATGCTGGTTGATAGCTACATACCTAAAGTTCACGATGTATTGAGCGGAAAGAAAACAGCTCGATTTCTTCAGATCGAAAGGCGCTTACATATACTCTTTGAAGCCGATATAGGTCAGAAACTACCTCTGGTTGAATAGACGTGAATTTCATTAAGAAATACCGAACATGTAGCTTTTTCCTGATTGTTTCGTTATTCAATCTAAGTACGTCGGTCGCAAACGCAACCTCAATTGAAGATGAAGCGAACCCAAGCACGGCTTCATCCAAAAGTATCCACTCGAAAAAAGAGGTTGAGGCCATCAAGGCTTTTTCTCACGAACTTGCGGAATTTTTGCTTTCTGAAGTCAAGAAGAAATCATATTCGGTCACTGGAAATGGCGCTGAACAGAAAAATACCCCACGGCTACCCGCGCCTGATCCTGAGACCTATAAGAATCTAGAGAGCTATGCTGTTGAGAGAGCCCAAGAAGTTGAAGATCTATTTTTTAAAGGCCGATATGATCGTTCTAGAGCCCGATTACCGGAGAATATCGACAAGTGGCGTTCTCAACCCGACATCGGTAACCCGGGTGCAGATCTTGCGAACTTTCCTAACAGTGCTTTTACCCTCCCACAAGGAAGAGCCTACGTAGAGTTTCAACCTCTAAGCTATTACGGTGCACGTGGCAACCAAAACGCCCAATACAACACTGAATATCTGCTCCGCTATGGAGCCACTGATAACATTGAACTCCGCTTATTTGGTAATGGCGTGACTTGGCAAGGAGGATCCACCTCGACCTGGGGGTTTTCACCACTCACCTTCGACACGAAGATCCACTTAGTCGAAGAGCATCAGGAATTCTATCTTCCAGCTGTTGGGCTTGAGGTGTATCTGCAGACCCAATTACTGGGCTCAAGTGCCTTTAACTCAGGGACACTGCCTGGATTCACCTTCAACATGGATCAATCCTTACCTTGGGATATAGACTTTGAATACAACCTCGGCGCTAACGAAGTACAAGAAACCATAGGTGGTAACACTTGGCAGTTTAGCTTCCAGTGGGCTTTCCAGAGAGACTTACTGAACAAGGATATTGCAGTGTTCATCCATGGATTCTATAACGCCATGACGTTACCTAGGTTACCCACGACTACAACACCCTATCTGTCTTCTGTAAACCCGGTTCAAAATGCGGTCGGCGCAGGTCTCATCTGGACGCCCAACAATCGAATATCTTTTTGGGGGCAAGCCAGTGGTGGGACCACACAATACACCCAGTCGATCATCACTTCCCTTGGTTTTGCGGTCGCCTTCTAATGATGGCCACTGAAATCAGCACCATGATTTAATTCAATCAGAAATTCCTTTGGCCCTTCATTGGGTTTCCCAAAATGAACGTCCAGGAATGGGCCTAATCGGTTTAGGCTTTTCTTGATTCACCTTCAGAATCCAGTCCGCAGGGACGGCGAAATAGGCGCCAGCATGTCCAGGAGTCAAAAACGTAGCAAGTCCCACCAGTCGACCCTTGGTATCGAAAAGCCCTCCCCCGCTCCCGCCCAGCGTAAAGAATGCCGATGTTTCAATGATTTTATAGTCACCAAACATAGGAAGACTCGATACTTCACCTTCTGAGAAAGACATACCTAAGGCACGAGGAAACCCATAGAAGTAAACATGGGCTTTTGGAGAAAGATCTGCAAGTCGACCTAGCGCAGCCTTTGGTAACTTTAAGCCTGGGGCCTTCAGCAAGCAGACATCTCGACTTACATCAATTTTCTCTTCGGTCACCTGGATCAGGCCAGCACCCCTAGAAACAGCGATTTGGATCGCGTCCCGAACCACATGGCAGTTGGTGGCTACTTGATCGGGTTGAACGACCACACCTGAACCGTAGAACATGTGTTTATTGACATCGACTCCACGGATTTTAACAACGCTTCTAGCAACAGAATGGTCCCACTCAGCACGTATCGGTGCCGTCACCAACAGGAAGATCCACATACTCCAGAGACGAATCGGACTGCTCATGGATTTTCCCCAGAATGTTAAACAATGTAACATTGGAGACCATCATGAACCCATAGTTCCAGAAATCCCTGAAACTAAGGTACTAAGCGTCCATGCTCAAGACCAGGAATACCCACTTCCTGAATGAATCGTGCATTCTGACCTTCCTCATAGCGCGGAAGAAATCCATCTTTTTTCCACAGTCGGTGCGCTAGCGCCGCAGTGAGCACACGAATAGGGTAATCTCTAGGTAAGTCTTTTAAATAAGGCTGTATCGTGAAGAAATCCTTGGCACCGTATTGATTCATGATTGAAAGGAGCCCCCCGTTCTTGGGCCCAATGTTGTAAGCAAGCAGACCCAGAAAGAGATCGTTCTTCATCTCTTTCATATAGAAACGGAGTGTAGCTGCAGCCAGGTAGATGTTATGGGTGTCATTCATGGGGTCAGGCCTCTCAATACCTAATTCCGTCTTAACGACTTCAATAGCCATCTTAGGGGCCGCAGTGATCTGAAATAGTCCGTGACCTCCATCTTTACTATCACGCGGCAAGAAAGACGATTCTGCGGCCCCAACACCGATGAGGAGATCTTCGTCTACATCATTTCGAACGGCCGCTTGATGAATGAGCGTCGCATACGTTTGGGTACGATCGAGAATAACTTGAAGCTGAACAAGATCCGATCGACGATAATTTGCGTAGACCTGATGGGCAATATTGGCGTTCCCAGCCGCTTCTGTGCCACCGACCAGCATCTTCAGATTGATCAGATCCGTTTGAAACGCGGGACGTGATGCAAAAATCGCGGCCATTAAAAGGATTAAGAACGCGCCAATTAGACGGCCGAATTCAAGAGTTCCCGTTAAATAACCTCTGATTCGCAGCCATCCCCCAATCATGAGTGAACTCCCAATCGCTAGAATGAGTACCGTGCCCGCAAAAGGAAGAAGACTTTGGGTCATATCGGTACCACCGAACCAATTGGCCGCTCGCCCCAGAACCGAAATCGTCCCCATAAGACCTGCAATCGACAAAAACAGCAGTTCAAGAGCTAGTTTTAGAACCTGGAATAAACGACTGGGCGGAGTTGCCGTTTTTAGCGGCCTTGACTTACGCGCACCTGAAGCCCTCTTAACAGGAGCCTTGGGCACAACGTTTTTTGGCTTTACAGGACTCTTTGAAGACGGCGTTCGAGCCATCTAGTGCTCCGCATATAAGAGGAAATGAACATAAGGAAGAGATCCCTCATTGATTTAGAGAACGAGACTCAGCCCGTTCTTCGATCGTCGAGGTTACCTTCTGGGGTCGGGCTCTTCGATTCAGCAGTACCTTGATTGAATAGCTCAGAACAAAGAATATTAGGGTTGCACCTGCAAAATAACCAGCCACGCGTCCAAGATCAGCCTGAATGGCTCCGGCACCCAATAGACTCGCCGTGATGCCGAGGGGAAGGAAGCCAATGAAACTACCGACCCAGAAATCACGGTGACTCACAGGACTCCATCCTAAGAGAATGTCGTTGTAAAGACCCGCTAAGGGCAATTGACGAACGAGTAGAACAGAAACCCATCCTGTTCCGACAGGCGTGCTGATGGTCTGAAGTTTAGGGTACTTTTTGATCAATTTTTCCGGCTTGCTTGAACGTGCTAAAAGGAAGAGCCCGTATGCGCCCAGCAAACTACCTAATTGGCTCCAGGCAAAACCATAAGCAAATCCAAACAACCACCCAGACACCATACAAAACACCAAGCGCGGCAAACCGAAGGCCGTTCCGACGGTTGTCGCGAACACAAACACCAAAGGAGCCCACAAGCCCATAGCAGAGAACGCTTGTCTTAAGGCATCACTGTGATCAAACCATTCCTTCAAAGGTAAGGTCAGAATCAAAGGGCTAGCAAGCAACAACAAGGCCAGCAGGATAGCCGAAGTTTTCTTCATGAAAAGGCGCGGGGGATATGAATAAAAGGCATAATTCAGCTGTGTAGATTATCAGAACGGCCGCCATACATGAATAAATTCCTTGCGATGCATAATAACGATAGTCTATTCACTGTTTGGACTCGAATCCTAGATACCTGAGTTGGTCTAGCTTATACACCGTAAGAGTCCACATAAACGCAAAATGAAAGCCGGTAACTCAGGATCAATTGGTTGAGCAATATCGGGTTGCAGGGTATAAATGACGCAAAAAAGGGGATTAAGTGAGCCGATGAGTCAGTCTGACCCAAATACAGTCATTGATGAGGATTCATTGGTCGAGATAAACAAAGGCCTTCTGAAGCCCCTTTCAGAGACAGAGAACGATCAGTCCCCACCAACGGCGAAAGACCCAACACGTTACGGTGACTGGGAAAAAGGTGGGCGATGTATCGATTTTTGATCTTTGTTAGCCAAGCGGGGCCCTACTCTTTCGGCAATACGTTGATGGTTTTTATCGCCCGACAACCCATACTCTAGAAGGCTCTCCCCTATCATGCAGCGCCCCATTTCGCCTCACCTTCAAGTCTATCGATTGCCACTCACTGCAATCTTATCGATTTCGCACAGAATCACCGGGACGCTTCTTGTAGTTGGTCTGATGTTCTATGTGGGGCTTTTAACGACGGCCGTCCTCGGCGCCGACTATTTCACAGCCTTACAAAAGACCGTTGCGACCATCCCCGGACAAACACTGCTTTGGATCTGGATTTACGCTTTGCTGTTTCATGCCTGCCACGGAATAAGACACATCTTATGGGACAGTATTCGTGGGTTTAGTCGTGATCAACTATTCAGACATAATATGATCGAACTTGCCCTATCGGTAGGTCTCACCGTAGCGCTGTTTCTTTTGACTCACGGATCCAGTAGCGCCTTATCATGGGTGGGCTTATGAAGACTGTCCACAAAACATCGGCTGGATCAGCTGCTACGACTCATTGGTGGCGCCAGCGGCTATCGGCTCTCATACTGTTGCCACTGACCCTCTGGTTCATCCTATGCATCGCTCAACTGCCCTCACTCACTCATGCGGCCTTTCTTGAATGGATCCGCAACCTTTGGAATGCAACCGCGCTGTCACTTTTTCTGATCGTCAGCATCTTTCACGCCGTACTCGGTTTAGAAGTGGTCATTGAGGACTATGTCCATGACATAAAAAAAAGGCAGACGACCCTCAAACTCATGCGATTCATTCTGCTGTTGACTGAATCGGCCGCGATCCTTGCGATCTTAAAACTGGTCTTCCCAGAAACACCATGACCCAATCCTATTCCATAACAGAACATTATTACGATGCCGTGGTTGTTGGCGCGGGTGGCGCTGGCCTGAGGGCTTCATTAGGTCTTGGAGAGCGAGGCATTAAGACCGCCTGTCTAACCAAGGTATTTCCAACCCGCAGCCATACGGTAGCGGCTCAGGGGGGCATCAGCGCAGCACTTGGCAATATGGGCGAAGATGATTGGCGTTGGCATATGTATGACACCGTTAAAGGATCCGATTGGTTGGGTGATCAGGACGCCATCGAATATATGTGTCGTGAAGCCATTCCGGCAGTTATTGAACTCGAACATTACGGCGTTCCTTTTTCAAGAACAGAAGAGGGTAAAATCTATCAGCGCGCCTTTGGTGGCATGACCACACGTTTTGGTGAAGGCAAAGCCATGCGAACCTGTGCAGCAGCGGACCACACAGGACACGCCATTCTCCACACCCTCTATCAGCAGGCAATCAAACATCACGTTGAATTCTTCATTGAATACATCACACTCGACCTGATCATGGATGAAGGGGTCTGTCGCGGGGTTCTCGCTTGGCGCCTTGAAGACGGCACGCTTCATTTATTCAGAGCGCATCAAGTGATTCTGGCAACGGGCGGTTATGGACGAAGCTACTTTTCTTGTACCTCGGCCCATACCACCACGGGCGATGGGAATGGCATGGTACTCCGCGCCGGCCTCCCCTTGCAGGACATGGAGTTTGTGCAATTCCACCCCACGGGAATCTACGGCGCAGGGTGCCTCATTTCTGAAGGGGTGAGAGGCGAAGGCGGCTATCTCACCAATTCTGAAGGTGAACGCTTTATGGACCGCTACGCGCCCCATGCTCGTGATTTGGCCTCTCGTGACGTGGTTAGCCGTGCCATTACCATTGAGCTCATGGAAGGACGTGGCTGCGGGCCACTCAAAGACTTTGTGCACCTGCATTTAGAACATGTGGATCCCGCTATTATTGACGAGCGTCTTCCAGGTATTGCCGAAACGGCGCGCGTTTTTGCTGGCATTGACGTTCGTAAAGAGCCGATGCCCGTATTACCTACGGTCCATTACAACATGGGTGGCGTTCCCACCAACTATCGCTGCGAAGTGGTGACACTGAAAGATGGCAATCCAGAATCCGTTGTGCCTGGACTGATGGCAGTTGGTGAAGCTGCCTGCGTGTCCGTCCATGGGGCGAACCGCCTAGGCTCCAACTCGCTGCTGGATCTCGTGGTCTTCGGCCGAGCCGCCGCCATCAGAACTGCAGAAACCGTAACACCCGGTGCTACCCATAAGCCCCTCGCCGAGGGACGTTGGTCGCATCTTATCGATCGGTTCGATGGACTTCGTTATGCCAAGGGTACGCGACGAACGTCCGACATCCGACTTGAAATGCAGCGCACCATGCAAAACCATGCCACTGTGTTCAGAAAAGCCGAAGTTTTGGAAGTGGGCCTTGCCAAATTGGCCGATACGGCCGCATCCTTGAAAGATGTTCATATCGATGATCATTCGCTGATCTGGAACACCGACCTGGTCGAAACCCTCGAACTCGATAACCTCCTGGGACAATCCATGGTGACCATGGCAGGTGCTCTCAACCGGACTGAAAGTCGCGGAGCACACGCTCGTGACGATTTCCCGGATCGAAATGATGAGGAGTGGCTCAAGCACTCACTCCTATGGCTAGACGCCAAAAACGAGGTATCCATCGACTATCGACCCGTCCATATGTTTACACTAAGCGAGGATGTCGAAGTCGTTCCACTGGCTAAACGCGTTTACTGAGTTCATTCTATGGCTGACTTCACCCTCCCAAAAGATTCAAAAGTCATTTCCGGAAAGACCCATACTCTTGAAGACAGGAAGGGACGCATTCGACGCTTCGAGATTTATCGTTATGATCCGGATAAGGGAGACAACCCTAGAGTGGATGTCTTTGAGCTGGATCTTGACGACTGCGGTCCTATGGCGCTTGATGCCCTGCTCAAAATCAAGAATGAAATCGACGGTAGCCTAACTCTAAGACGGTCCTGCCGCGAGGGCGTTTGTGGATCATGCGCCATGAACATCGATGGTCGAAATACGCTCGCTTGTACAAAAAGCCTGGATGATTGCAACGATACGGTCAAGATCTACCCACTTCCCCATTTACCAGTAATTAAGGATCTGGTTCCAGATATGAGCCATATCTACGACCAATACGCATCCATCAAGCCTTGGCTTCAAAGCGAGACGCCTCCTGGAGAACCCAGGGAACACTTGCAAAGCCATGAAGAGCGCTCAGAGTTGGATGGGCTTTATGAATGCATTCTATGTGCCTGCTGTTCAACCAGTTGCCCGAGTTACTGGTGGAACGGAGACAAATATTTGGGTCCTGCCGTGCTCTTGCAGGCTCATCGATGGATCAAGGATAGCCGTGATGACCAAACTCAAGAACGCCTGGATGATCTGGAGGATGCTTTTAAACTCTATCGCTGCCACACCATCATGAACTGTACGGATGCCTGTCCCAAAGGACTGAATCCTGCAAAAGCCATTGCCGAAATTAAACAGATGATGGTGGATCGGCAAAAATAAAGAGTTCCACTATGAACCCTTCAAAACTGGTATGGCGTTGCCGTCGCGGCATGAAAGAACTGGATGCCCTGTTACTGAATTATCTTCATCATCAGTACGGTTTAGCTGGATCGTCAGAACAAGCAATGTTCATCAAGCTTCTTGAAGAGTCAGACGATCACCTATGGCGCTATTTCTATAGAAATGAACGTCCAAAGGACCTAGATCTCGAAATAATCGTCAGGTCAGTCCAATCTCAAACCAGCCCGCTTATGGCTGCCCCTCATAACCCTCTAAAAATAAACGAACCACTCTGACTACCCACAGACGAATTTCCTTTCGACTGGGAGCCGCCTCGATGCCGAGTTGCAGTCTCAGGTAGCGTTCACCTCGAAGCGCATTTAGAAACTGCTCGGCCATAAATATCGAATCCCTTTTAGCGAATCTGCCCTCTACCTGGTGGGCATCAAAAAACCCAGAAAGGTACTGTACGCTCCTTTTAGGGCCAAGCGTATAAAAGTCGAGCGCTAACTCTGGAAATCTCCGAGCTTCAGCAAGAATCTGAACTCTTAGGCTGATTAATTCAGGTCGGGTAACCTGATAGAGGTATTCTTCACCAAATGCCTTAAGTTGCATTTCAAGGGTATCCGTGACGGCACCCGATGCGGAGGGAAGCGCACCGACAAATCGGTCACTATAATGACGGACGGCTGCGGTAAAAAGTCCCGCCTTGCCTCCGTACTGGCTATAGATAGTCCTTAGAGACACTTGGGCTTCACGGGCAATAGTTTCTAGACTGAGATTACCAAAGCCGTAGTCACCGAATAATCTGAAGGCCCGCTCTAAGAGATCGTCGCGACGCAACAATGCCTCCTCTTTTCTAGGCCTCCCGGATCTTCTGATAGGTTTTTGGGTATTCATGTAGACTGACAGCCCAAAATAACTGACAATAATGAAAAGGAATCTTACCGTTTTACAGTATCACTTTCCACTATGTCTTGCCTTCCGCTTCGCTTGACCAAGCTATCCGTCTACCTATGGGTTTTAGGGGGCTCTCTTCTCAATCTCTCGGGTTGTGGTCAAGATCAGTCTGGCACACCCGCGCCACCGCTTATCCCAGTCAAGACGATGGACGTCATTGAAATGGAGGTCATGGATTGGGATGAATATACGGGACGACTTGAAGCGGTTGAGATGGTTGATGTTCGAGCCCGCGTCAGCGGTTATCTTGAACACGTTAACTTTAAGGACGGAGACAAGGTCAAAAAAGGTGACCTTCTTTTCCAAATCGATTCAAGAACCTACGCTGCCGAATTGAAGCGAGCGGAATCCGAACTTGCAAGAACTCGAAGCCGAGTCGAGCTTTCTCAAAACGATTTCAAACGTGCCGAACGTCTCCGATTATCTAAAGCCATATCCGATGAAGAATATGATCTAAGAAGCAAAACCGTTACCGAGAACACCGCAACCATGCACGCCGCAGAAGCGGCTGTTCAGATGGCGCGTCTAAATTACGAATTTACTCAGGTGAGATCGCCAATAGATGGGCGTATTGGCCGAGAACTTATCACCAGTGGCAACATAATCAATGGCGATCAAACTCTGTTAACGACCATAGTTTCTATCGACCCTATTTATGTGTATCTCGATACCGATGAACGAGCGGTCCTCAAATATCGACGCTTGGCGGCTGTCGGTCAAAGAGCCAATGAAAACGAAGGTAGGATCATTGTCCAATTAGGATTGATTGATGAAAACGGTTACCCGCATCAGGGCTATATCGATTACGTCGACCCTAGAATGGATGCATCAACGGGGACACTAAAAGTACGGGGACTCATCAACAACCCTGACCAACTGCTAAGCCCAGGACTTTTTGCCCGAGTTCGCATACATGGAGGTAGCCCTCACCCTGCCTTGCTGATACCTGGACGAGCCATCGGCACCGATCAAGACCAACAATTCGTTTGGGTCGTAAAACCAGATGGTTTGGTGGACTATCGAAAAATTAAGCCTGGCATCCAACTTGGCTCTTTTCGAACCGTTCTTGAAGGGCTATCCGTGGATGATCAAATCGTCGTCGATGGATTACCTAAAGTTCGTCCAGGCGTGAAGGTTCAAGCCGAGAAGATTGCTGTTCCTTATGATGGTTAATCGGTTCAAACGGATACAGACGCCATGAATCGTTTTACCCACTTTTTCATTGATCGGCCCATTTTCGCCACAGTGCTGTCATTACTGATCGTAATTGTGGGCGCCATAGCGGTCATCGGCCTCCCCATTGGGCAATACCCAGAAATTGCACCACCCAGTGTGGTGGTCAGAAGCAGCTATCCAGGTGCCAGCGCGAAAGTCGTCTCAGAAACCGTAGCAACACCGCTTGAACAAGAGATCAACGGGGTTGAGGATATGCTGTACATGTCGTCTCAATCCTCCAATGATGGCATCACTCAGTTAACCATCGTCTTCAAACCCGGCACCAATCTAGATAAAGCCCAGGTACTGGTGCAAAACAGAGTCGCCCTAGCAGAACCCCGTCTTCCAGAAGAAGTTAGACGGCTAGGTATTTCGGTTCGAAAAAGAAGTCCCGATCTAAGCCTTGTCATCAATCTGACCTCACCCGATCGTCGTTATGACAACGTCTATATGACCAACTATGCCCTACTCCAAATCAAGGACACTTTGGCTCGCGTCCCGGGTGTAGGTGACATCATGCTGTTTGGCGCCCGCGAATACAGTATGCGCGTCTGGCTGGATCCAGAAAAAATCGCTGCCCGAAACATGACAGCCCTTGAAGTTGTTGAAGCCATACGCGAACAGAATCTTCAAGTGGCGGCCGGCGTGATTGGCGCACCACCGAATCTAAAGAAAACGGACTTCCAGTTCACGGTCATTACCAAAGGTCGACTGAGTGAACCCAAGCAATTCGATGACATCATCATCAAAACCGGTCATGACGGTCAGATCACTCGTCTCCGGGATGTCGCCCGAATCGAGCTGGGATCCAAAGAGTACAACGCCGAGCTACTGCTTGATGGTCAAGACAGTGTGGGGCTGGCTATATTCCAGCTGCCTGGATCCAATGCCATTGATACAAAGAAAGCCGTCGTCCTGGCCATGGAAAAGTTAAAGCTACGTTTCCCAGAAGGACTAGATTATGTCCTGTCCTACGACACGGTAGTCTTCGTAGAGCAGTCTATAAAGAAAGTATTAACCACGCTCTTCGAGGCCATTCTGCTTGTGGTGATCGTCGTCTTAGTATTCCTGCAAACTTGGCGCGCTTCACTGATCCCGATGCTAGCCGTGCCCGTATCCTTAATTGGCACCTTTGCGGTCATGTCCGCCATGGGCCTATCGCTCAATACCCTTTCGCTCTTCGGCCTCGTACTGGCGATTGGTATCGTCGTTGATGATGCCATCGTGGTGGTCGAGAACGTCGAGCGCAACATTGCTTTGGGCATGAAAGCTAGAGTCGCCACTCGCAAAGCCATGGAAGAAGTGGTTGGACCCATTGTTGCAACCGCTTTGGTCTTGGTCGCCGTCTTTGTACCAACCGCTTTTATAACAGGTGTATCCGGTGCTTTTTACAAGCAGTTTGGTCTAACCATCTCCGTATCAACGGTCATTTCAGCCTTTAACTCACTCACCTTAAGCCCAGCGTTATGTGCTCTACTGCTTGACCGGGATCATCATAAGAAAGATAAGCCGGCTCAAATCATTGATTTCCTGTTCGGAAGATTCTTTAAGCTCTTTAATCGTCTATTTGAACGCTTTGGTGAGGGTTACGCCTGGTTAGTGACTCGACTCATTCGTGTCAGCAGCATCGTTCTAGTGGTTTACGTTGCCTTAAACGGACTTAACTTTTTTGCTTTTCAGGTCGTACCAACGGGTTTCATTCCTCAACAGGACATGGGGTATTTGATTGTCTACGCCCAACTACCCGATGCAGCCTCTCTAGAACGGACCAAGGCGGTCATCAAGGAAGCCAGCGCCATTATTCTCGATACACCTGGGGTCAAACATGTTAATGCCTACGCCGGCTTTTCAGTCTTAACAGGTGCCAATCAGTCGAATGCGGGAACATTGTTCACCCGACTTTCAAGCCCTGAGGAACGTCTTGACCATCCTGAACAAAAAGCAGAAGTACTGGTTGGGGAGCTACAAAAAAGACTCTCAAAACTCGATAACGCGTTTGTTGCTGTATTCGCACCACCGCCTGTTCGAGGTTTAAGTACGGTTGGTGGTTTCAAGCTACAAATCCAGGACCGGAGCAATCAGGGACCTGCAGAGCTTGCTCGTGTCACCAACGAGATCATCAGCAAGGGCGGCACCCTACCTGGCATGGCAAAGTTATTTACAACGTTCCGAGCTGGCGTTCCTCAGCTCTTTGTGGATATTGATAGAAACCTCGCCAAGTCGATGCAAGTCCCGCTCGAAAATGTATTCGGTACCTTGCAGATTTATTTAGGCTCTCTGTACGTCAACGATCTCAATCTCTTTGGCCGAACCTATCAGGTAACGGCCCAGGCAGAACCTGAATTCCGGTCAACACCCGAAGACATCACGGCACTCAAGACTCGAAACCTTGCGGGGGATATGGTTCCGCTGGATACGCTAGCCAAGGTTCGACCAATAACAGGGCCCGACAACATCCCTCATTACAACATTTATCCATCTGCAGAAATCAATGGCATTACGCTACCAGGCATCAGTTCAGGCCAAGCGATTAAGACCATGGAAGATCTACTTAAAAAGGAACTGCCGATCACTATGGGTTATGAATGGACCGAGCTCAGCCTACAACAGATACTGGCCGGCAATACCGCACTGCTCGTATTTCCACTGAGTGTTATTTTTGTATTTCTCACGCTTTCAGCGCAATACGAAAGTTGGTCACTACCCTTCGCCATCATCCTGATTGTTCCTATGTGTCTTTTGAGTTCAATGACAGGTATTTGGTTGAGCGGCATGGACAACAACATCTTTACGCAGGTTGGATTTATTGTGCTCGTTGGTTTAGCCAGTAAGAATGCCATTTTGATCGTCGAGTTTGCGAAACGCTTGCAAGAACGTGGTTTAAGTAAAACCAACGCCGCCATAGAAGCAGCCAGACTTCGATTAAGACCCATTCTCATGACCTCTCTGGCCTTCATCATGGGTGTCTTTCCATTGGTCACGTCAACAGGGGCCGGTTCCGAGGTTAGACGGATCCTAGGCACTGCGGTATTCAGCGGCATGCTCGGTGTCACATTGTTCGGGCTGATTCTGACCCCGGTCTTCTATATATTCGTGCAACGTTTCACCCGTAAAGTGGATGTGGAGCCTGAAACAGAATGATGAAAAGCGGGCTCTTTTCAATCTTGTCGCTCTGTCTGGTTTGTGAGTGGACTGGCTGCATGGTGGGCCCATCCTATGTGGAGCCAAATATTGAAAGTGGTAAAAGTTTCGGCAACGAGAAAGAGCCAGAATACAAACCTGTTGATGTCAACTTATCATGGTGGAAGCAGTTTAATGATCAAAAGCTAACCCATCTCATCGAACAGGCCGTCAAGAACAACTATGACCTCAAAGCAGCCGAAGCCAATCTCAGGGAAGCCAGAGCCATGTTTCTCGATGCAGGACTCAATATCCTGCCGCATGTAAACACACACGGAAGTTGGACCTCCATCGAAAGAAGTCTTTCATCACTCAATGGCAGAAGCTACGTCCCACAAGGACTGAGTCTCTATAATGTGGGCTTTGACACCTTCTGGGAAGTCGATTTTTGGGGCCGTATTCGTCGTGATGTGCAGGCAAAGGAGGCTGAAATTGAGGCATCAGAAGCTGATCGTCGATATTTAACGCTGAGTGTCATAGCAGAAATCGCCCGTAATTACTTCGAACTAAGAGGACATCAAAATCAGTTGTTAGTTAATGAGCGGAACGCTAAAAATCAGGAAGCTACCTGGCAATACACGGTAGCTCGACAAGAGGCAGGTAGCGGCACTGAATTTGACAGCGCACGAGCTAAAGCTCAATACGATACGACCGTAGCGCTCATTCCTCCCTTGGAAAGTGCAATACGGAGAGACATTCATCGCATCTCCATTCTAACGGGACAAATTCCTTCGGCACTCCTAACCGAACTCATGATACCCGCACCTATTCCTAAGGCACCCGATAAGATCTCTATCGGCAATCCTGCGGATCTCCTTAGGCGAAGACCTGACGTTAGGGCGGCTGAACATAGCCTCGCCAGTATGACAGCACGTATAGGTGTAGTCACAGCCGATCTCTTCCCCAAGGTAACCTTTATAGGTAACCTGAGCCTAGAATCCTCAAACCTATCGGGTCTGGGTATGGTTGGGAGCTCCAGTTCACAATCGTTCGGCCCCAGGATTACTTGGCCCGCTTTCGATTCTTATCAGGTCTATGCGCGCATTAAAGCGGCCGACGCAAGAGCTGACGCTGCTCTAGCGCAATATCAGCAAACCGTTCTCAACGCTTTGGAAGAAACAGAAAATGCGCTCGTAACCTACGACCGACTTAGAGATCGTCAGGCCCTCCTTAAGGCCGCAGCAAATGAAAGCACACGAGCCTATGAAATTGCCAACATCCGTTTTACAGAGGGCATCGATCATTTCCTAAATCTTTTAGATACTGAAAGACGTTTGCTCCTTGACCAAAGCGAGCATGCTCAAAGTCAAACTGATACCGCCGCCGCAATGATTGCGCTCTACAAAGCACTTGGAGGCGGCTGGGAAGTCTTTCAAACACCTGAGGATCAGAAACGCCCCTTGGAAGATATTTTCACACCTTAAATAAGCTCTTTAGTCAGCATAAGCCTATGGAAGATGAAGTTTTGTACGAGGTCGATCTCAACGATCAAGTAATCGGCCCTAGAACACGAGGGGACATTCACCGTTTAGGTTTGATCCATCGCGCTGTGCATATTCTTGTGTTCAATGACCAAAATGATTTGTTTCTGCAGAAAAGATCTGAACGTAAAGATGTGAACCCAGGGCTTTGGGATACCTCCGCGGCAGGACACGTTGATTTTGGTGAAAGCTATCAGGAAGCAGCTCTCCGTGAACTCAATGAAGAACTTGGGATCGATACACCAGATTCATTTGAGTTTCTGTACAAGCTTGAAGCCAATAAGAGCAACGGCTGGGAGTTTATTGAGGTGTATCGCACCCAATTTAACGGTAAGCTCCAGCTTAATGCGGATGAAATATCTGAAGGACAGTGGCTGTCATTACAAGAATTAGAAGGTTGGCTCAAAACGAAACCTGAATGTCTAACCGATTCCTTCATTGCCCTTTGGAATCAATATCTGACTAGATCGCTCAGCATTTGCTAAAGATGACGTGGGCTGAGCGTTACCGGGAATAGGGATAGCGACTTTCAAGATCATCGAGAAAACGATTGATCTGACGAATACTGCCTTTGAAAAGCTTGGGGGATTGACCGGATGAGAGCCAGTGCTCGGCCTTCCTTTTGCTCTTAGGCACCATCAGTAGACCCCCTAATACTAGAAACGGCATACCTAAGACCCCAGGCATGATGATTCCTAAGAAACCGGCCGTTGCAAGTAGGATCCCTGCATCATTGGGAAGCTTCTGAATCCTTTCAACACTGGCGTCGTCAAGAGATAACGCTTTCAGCGTAACAGCCAGAGATTTATCGGAACTACTTCCACCCTCCTCCCTTTGGCCCTGAGGACGTCTACGGTACGTTTTTGGTCGATGTGAACTCATAGGTTAAGACTTCCATTCTAAGGAAAAACCCTCCAAGTCACTGCCAGTTATGGGCCACAGAACTAGAGGAGTTTAATCGTTTCAGGTGTCGCTTTGTTTTTGCTGGAGGCACTGGAGAAGCGATTTAAACTTCTATCCACTCTAAGAACACCCATATTGGCGATGATACCCGAGGTAATTCCATTCAAGACACCGCCAAAGGCACCAGCAATACATAGCATGTTGGGTAGGGTAGCCATACGTGTCGATCGTCTGATTTCCGATTCGTAGGTACTTACTTGCTCAGCAAAATCTGCTAGTGCCGCATAAGAATCACCCAACAGAACCACATCACCCAATGGTAAACCTGTGCTGAAGCCACCGGCCGTTATCGTCAGAGCAGCAGCAGATGCAATTCCATGAGCCGTGTCTAGCCGTCCTATGTAAACAGGACGAACACCACGCTGTGAGAGACCTTGCAAGAAGCGTTTGCGTCCCTCAACGTCCAATTCTCCACCTGATAAATCAACACCCAAGGCACGGGCCATCGTTGCAGCTCTCGAATCGGATTCTGTAGTGACCAGGAACGTCTGATAACCGAGTTTCTTAAGACGGCTTACCGTTTCATTCGCTTGAGCTTTTATACCGTGGCGGAACCGCAGGATAGCGATTTCTTGGCCGTCAATTTCTACTTTGATGGAAGATGGCACCTCCGCCGTAGAGGTCATTTCATCCAGTAATCTAACTTTATGCTCCCCCAACTGAACTTCGACCAGTCCGCTCTCAAGTGAGATCAACTCGGGCTGACGAACAATCAGACCTTTCTCTCGGCAGGCATCTGCTAAAGCATGCGATCGGCCATCCCCCAAATACAGACCAGCACCTGCCACATGTCGCAGAACAGAATCCGTATCAGGTAAACGACTTTCAACACCGGACAGTTCAATCACTGGGCAATGGAGTAAGGGATCATCACCGTCTAATACAATGAAGTCGCTGTTCGACAAACGTTCAATCGCTGACGGATCACGGACCAGACTGCCCCGTTGAAGTGCCTGACGTATTTGATGCATCGTCACCAAAGGGATGGCCAGTTCAGGACCGCTGATCCAGTCTTGATGCAAGATGGCGCCAACCGTAATCAAATTACCAGCTAACCAACCTACACCCGCTGTAGCCAGAGTCGGCTTAACGGTTTTGTCCGCCATCTGAATAGCCTTGTTCTGCAGAATTTGGTCCGTTGAGAAAGCGTGTGCGACATCGACCATAGCGTGCCTAATTTGGTCGATTTTTACAGACGATAAAGAATCTGAGACGCGAACATCAATACTACCTACTAGGATCTTAGAACCCGCCAGAACAGACTGATCTCTTGTTTTACGTACAGGACCTCTGGCCCCAGAAATCATGGTTTCATCAAGCAAAGCTTCGCCGCCCAGCACAACTCCATCGAAAGGAACACGATCACCTTGAGAAAGACGGATATGGCTCCCCGCTGCAATCGACGCCAAGCCATATGAAGTTACAGTGCCCTCTGCATCAACCAGAGCAACAGAGTCTGAAGCGATCAAGGTTTCCTCGATCAGACTTCTCGCCTCCCGCGCCAATTGATCTCTTGAACGTTTTTGCCAATAACGTATCGACCACTCGGTAAGAGCAAATGCGAGCACTTGCCCTGTGACAATCGAACAAGTCAACAACGCAGTCTGGAAGATAGGCACACCTATCTTGCCATGCGACAACTGACTACCTGCATCACGAATGGCTCTAAGATTAGTTGCAACAAGAAGACCCGCCGCAAATGGAGTGGCTGCAGGCACCAAGAATTGTCCTATGGCACTAAGACTCAATGCGGTATTTGCAGCCGTGAAGGGCACCTTAGCCGCTCTAACCACCAACGCATGCTCACCTGAAGCCGCTTCAAGGACGATCTGCCCAGCTTCACGGACTAAAGTCACCGTTTGATCGTGACTCCAAACCGGAATCGAAGCATCAGAAAGGGCGTTTTGGTCAGAACCTAGACTCTGGCTGAACGCTTGAAGAAAGCCTATGCGTGAAGCAGGAACGACTTCAAAAATTACGACCGCTGTCCCAGCGGTGGGGTCAATTTTGACGGATAGCACTTCGGGATGGGCCATTGATCGTCTAATAAAAAGACGGGCCTTATCAACCTGACCAAAACCAAAGATTCCATCATCCCTAAAGGTGACATGCTTGGACTCAACACCAACTTTCTCGCTCATAATGGTATCTGTCGACCCTTTTACTGCATGGATTGAATTAAACGATCTTCGGCACTAGGGCACCAGACGCTACCAGGTTGTCGAGCTCAGCTACAACGCTCCTGTCCTCTGCATCGAGTACATTGTAGAGAGCGCGTAATCGCCTACGTTGTCGTCGAACTTCATACCCAATGGCAACCATTAAAACGATACCGAACGTCATTGTGATGGCTTCTGATACTTGTCCCATAGCCGAATCTCCTAGTCCGTGTTTAAGAAAGATTTAAATCGCATCTCTACCAGATGTTGCCGCGCGCTTTGTCGACTTTGCTGGCGTTTTTCGGGCTTTTGCCGCTCGTTTCGGCTCACTAACGACTGGCGCATCGACCTGCTTTAGACCAATGGTTTGAGGTTCATTCATAGCGGTTCCCTCAATCGTTGCGCCTCGATGGTGAGATGAAGAACCATCATCATACCCGGCTGCTTTAAGCTCAAGCTCAAGCATATGCCTTCTCTCAGCCTCAAGTTGGGCAACCTTCCTCATAGGCCAGACGCCGTTGACTAGGGCACCAATTGCGGCCACATTGTTGGTCACTACAGAAGCACCCACGCCAAATCCAAGCGTGAAGACACCGGCCACGCAAACCAAGTTCGGGGCAAGGATCATGCCCCAGCTTCGGCGAATATTTTGGTCAAGCGAGCGAGCGATATCTCGAAGTTCGCAGAGCTTTCCAAGACCTTGCTCCATAAAGACGATGTGCGCAGTATCGGTGGCAATCGAAGTTGCGCCTCTAAGTGAAATCGAGACATTGGCTTGCTTAAGAGCAATCGAGTCATTGATGCCATCACCTACAAAACACACCTTACGACCTTCTGCTTGTAGTTTCTGAACATAATCAGCTTTATCGGCAGGCAATACCTGTGCAAAATATTGATCCATACCCAGCTCTTCGGCCAATTTCTTGGTCGGGGCTTCATGATCACCTGAAATGATGGCCAGGTGCTTAATCCCTCTTTGTCTTAGACCTGCAATGATGTCCTTAACCTCTGGACGAAGCGCTGAGCGAAGTTCAAGTGCACCGCCCAACTCATCATCGATACCCACCATTACCATAGTGTCACCATCACGGTGTACCGATTCTAGCTTGGCTTCCACGTCGGCTGGCAGGGTAATCCCCTCCATTTCCATATAACGTTTACTTCCCACGCGGATCACGTGCCCGTTGACACCCACACTGATTCCATAGCCAACCTTGTACTGTGTTTCATCGGTTGCCGGCAACTCCAAACCGAGTTCTTCAGCTTTATGCAAAATCGCGAGTGCAATCGGATGGTGGAACTTCCGCTCCGCGGCGGCTGCATACATCAAAACATCCTCTGCGCTGTGACCTGCTGAGGTCACAATATCACCGACTTCGGGACGCTCCCTGGTCAACGTTCCCGTCTTATCAAACAGGACCGTATCAATTTCATTCATCAACTCAAGGGCACGACCATCTTTCACCAAGATACCTTTTTGAGCACAAAGGGCCAGGGAAGACAACATCGCCAAAGGCGCAGCCATTCGAATACCCGTTCCGAGATCACTGTTAAGAACGGCGACACCTCCGAATGGCCCGATCGTGGCTAAAGCCACACCACCCAAAGCCAGAGTGGGCAAGACGACCATATCGGCAAGACGCTCGCCTTTGTTCTGCGAGGTCAATTTGTACCCAGCAGTATCATTGAGAATTTGGCTGATTTTGGCCGATGCAGTTTCGCTACCAGCCTGTTCCACAGAGACAAGAATTTTTCCAGCCACAAGAATGGTCGATGCATAAACCCGATCACCAACTCCCTTTTCCGCAGGCGTTGATTCCCCGGTCAAAGCATGTTGGTCAATCATGGCCATGCCTTCAACGATATGACCATCTACGGGCACCATGTCTCCCGTATGAACCGCAACGATGTCACCCTGTGCCAACTTATCAAGAGACACTTCAATTTCTACGCCGTCACGGACCAGCCAAACATAGCGAGGTTGCTTGCCAAAGGCATTCAGCAACATTTTTTTGGAGTTATCTTCGGTTTTCTTAACGAGCATACGGCCAAGCGACAAACACCACGCCATCACTGCACCCGGCAGGATTTGCATGGTCGCAAGGCACCCTAGCACCACAACGCTATCGAGAACATCCACGCCAAGACGACGCTCTTTGACCACCACCTCGTAAGCACCCTTGAAGCAAGGAATGGCGGTATAGACGAACAAACCCGCGGCAACCGGAAGCAGCGGAGGGAAAGCGAATTGTGCTGCCGCCGCAATGGGAAGAGAAACGCTGCAAATGGGCAAATCAAGATCTAACTTATCGAGATCATCCTGTCTGTCCGTATTGATAAGGGCACTATCAAGAATTTCAATTAAATCTGGGAGACTTAAGCGTCTTGGATCGTAATCGATCTGCACCGTGCAACTGAGAGTATGCGTCTTATAACGATCAACCCCCAAAACACTCATCAATTCTCGCTCTATCGCCTCGCAGTAACTGCTCTTGCGATAAAGAACGGGGTTCTTGAATCGGACAGAGCCCGTGCCTTTATTGATCAGTTTCCAACCTGATACGACATTTCCATAGCGGTAATAGTGGATAGCACCTTTGCGATCGGTTGCAGTACCTAGAGGCGCCACCACCAGAGAGCGCTTTCTTTCCTGAATCATCGTTTCATTTTCTTGAAACGTTTCTCGAACCAACGCGTCTGAGAGCGTGGACAAGACTTGACCCGATGAATGAGCCGATGGATCGTAATGAAGATCGACATGAGAGCGATGCTCAGAATCGATCGCAAGCCCCTGAATCTCATTCGCCGCAAACACTCGGTGAATAAAGCGTTCAAACTGGGAATGATTGTCGGTAGACACTAATTGGCGACTACTGACCCGGATAGTCCCTGGACTAGGTACGCTGACCTTCACACCATCGTTGTATTGCGGATCCAGATTGGCTGTTGGTGATTTCATGGGCTCACTGCACTCAAAATACCGCACCCCTGCTTAGGAAATAACCTTCAGCAGAGACGCTCAAAAAGAAACTTTTGGCAGCACCATCAATGGCGCCGATAACATCATCCCAAAGGCTTTCTAGCCTTCAGAACCCGTTTTAGCTTCATTCAGCGCTTCAATAGCGGCACGACCCCCGTCAATGAAACCTTCAACAATTGGGTTATCTTGCGGGATAGTCTTTGCCACAAATACCGACGCATACACGACACCGTAGGACATCATGTAAGAGCTTGTATAAAGAAAACGTGAAGCCGAATTACCCATTCCTTCACCCACCTCACGAAGTCGTTCACGGGCTTTAGAAGCATCTTCAGAAGCATTCTGAACCGCGTCGCGCATGGCATCAGAGATTGAACGAAGCGGATCCTGATCGCTATCAATAGAATCGGCAGTTGTGGCTTTAGCCATAGATATAACTCCTAAAGAATTCAAAAAACACTTAAAAACTGAAACCTGAGCGAGCCATTCTCGCTACTAATACCGGAAAACCCATCGTCCTGGAACTTAAACTAGACAAATTCCAACCCGATTCAACCCTGTCTGAAATTATCATCAAAATGCAAGTAAACAAGCAATCACAGTTATGTGAAGATTCTGATACAGAACGCATGGAAAAGCCATCTTGATATCATTCCGATTTGTTGCAACAGAATTTCCTCTTTCTTGCCCGCTCCTTCTAAGCTCCCTAAGTCTTGGTCCTCTAAGCCGCTACATCAGCATCCTGCTTGGGCGATCTTGCCACCGTTCTAGACAGAAAATCCTCCCACTTTTGGGCTGTCAACTTCTGGAGCAGCGGCACCACGGGATTCAACTCAATCGGGGGCGCGTCCCAGTGATTTTCATAGCCCACTTGTTCAGCCTCAAGCGCGATACCATCCTCAGCCAGAAGGGGTCTGAATAGGAGTGGCACGGAGAGATTGAGCACAAACTGGGTCAGCCAACGAGGCGTATTCATTGCGAGTAGGGGAATCTTCACGCTATCGAAATAAAACACAAAAAACACCCGTGTGGTCGACTCATCGATTGGGAGCAAGAAACACCAATGCTTAATACTGTCACCCGTGTTTGACCACTGATAGGGGTATTCATAACAAATTTCAATCGAGCGCGTGTTGACTCGTTTACGATTCACAAAGAATTTGGAGAACTTGCCAGAAGCCATGTAGGTGTCATAGGTCAGGTAAACACGATTTGCATCAGCTTCATAATGGGTCAACTTTGAATCGACAAAAGGTTGGTACTTACGATGAAGAAAAGCATGAGCAAAATCGCAAATATTATCGATCACCATCGAGTGATGGGTCTTCCATGTATAGTCCACCGTAAAACCAGCCCAGGCATTAGGGCCATCTAATTCGGGAATCGATGGAATCTTGTTGATGGTTGATCTGGCTTCATCACCCGGAAAAATCCAAATCAGCCCATACTTCACCTGAACGGGGTACGTGCGGAGTTGATGTTTAATGAGAGGCTTACCAAAACTATCGTGAGAGTAGTCCGTTAACCAACCCTTTTGATCAAAGGTCCACCCGTGATAGGCACAGCGCAACTGACACTTTTCTACCACGCCGTGTGTCAGCTTAAGATGCCTATGAGGGCATCGATTTTGGACAGCCGCCAACACCCCGTCTTCACCACGAAACAGAGCCACCGACAAATTCCAGAATTTAATCTCTTTGACTTCACCATTTTTAACGGCGGCATCGTATTCCACAGCATACCAACAATCAGGATCCATGCCGGATGCACGCGCTTTCTGACGCGGATTCTTGGCCTCAACGAAGCTCGGTGGCATTAACGTTTCTTTTTCTAACTGGGCATTCCTCATCGCGGGGAAACTCCGATCATTCAATAGGTTAGTAGCTTAAGATTTAACTCATTCTTCAACGAGGCTTCAGGATGCCTCTGCGCACAAAGTCCTCGTACGCTTCCTGTATGGAGTCCTTCAGGCTGGTTGGCAAAAAACCAAGCTCTTCTTTTGCTTTACTGTGATCCGCTCGTCGCCGCATATCAAGAAGCCTGACCGCAGCTGGAGTAAACCGGCGCGGCTTATTCGGGAATAATCTAAACCAAGTTTTGTCTGCCACAGCAGCAATGGTCGCCATGACTGCAACCGGCATCCGTACCTTAGGTTTCTTCTTACCTGTGACATCAGCGAAAATTTCCAGCAAGCCGTCAACGGTCGAGTAGCAGGTACTGATGATGTATTTTTGGCCCGATCGGCCCTGTTTCATGGCTAGAACATGTCCTTCGGCGATATCCCGTGTGGACACAAATTCAAAACCACCAGGAATATAAGCCTTCAGCTTACCCGATGCGAAATCAATGAGTACCTGTCCGATTCGGGAAGGGCCGAAATCATTGGGCCCAACGATCGCACAGGAAGTAGCAACCACCACATTAAGGCCATCGGCATGTGCTTTAAGACAGTGATGCTCTACCAAATGCTTTGTAAAGCCATAGGGTAGATGTCGATCAAATGGATAGAAGGGCATCTCTTCATGGCTAGGTACTTCACCTTCATAGCCTGTAGCACTTAGGGACCCCGAAACCACGACCTTATCAACATGAGCACGCTGAGCCGAATGAAGAATATTCAGAGTACCCAGCACATTGGTATCAAAGATCTCTCTCTTATGGAGATCATTCCCTTCAATGGTCGAAACCAGGGCGGCACAGTGATAGATTTGAGAACAACCCTCTACTGCTTTGAATACGGATTCAGGGTCACGAAGATCACCATAAACACGCTCCACATTGAGCCCGTCCATCGCTCCATTATCACGGCCAGAACGCATAAAAACACGGACATCTGCCCTATCATCAAGCAAACGCCTAACCAGGTTAGCGCCTAGATGGCCCGTTGCGCCAGTGACTAAAATCTTGCCCTGACTCATGGTCGTTTTGAATTACGTCGCATATGATCGAGATGGTACCATGTTTACGAAAATGTGGTCCGGACAAGATTTTTACATCCATTCTTGATCACACAGGTAGGATGACCCTGCCTAAAAACATCAAGGCTTCAGAACGCTCTCTGCTCTTAAGCTTAGACAGTCATCAACAACAACGCATATAGGGACGCCGCAGCATGAAGAAAACTGGCTTCGACCTTGGTCAGGTCTTCGAATACATCCTCACTCATCACCGCGGTTTATTTGCCACTGTGATACTTCTGCCTATTTCTTGTGTCTACAGCGCCTTTGTAGCCATTCGAAACCAGATCGTTTTCCGCATGCGCAGCGCACCTCTTCGCCATGATCAGCGTGTTCAACAAGTCATCCAGCAAATTGAAGACTGGAAGAAAGATGGTTCGAAACAAAAACTGTGCACCGCCCGATCGGGTTGGCAAGCCATGAGTGAAATGGTGCCGAAATATAAGCTCACACGGCGGAACATTCACATTGGCCTCTATGACCTTTTGGAAATCAATGAAATCAACCAAACCGTTCGGGTAGAACCGCTCGCCAGCATGGGACAGATTTCAAGGAGCCTGATCTCCAAGGGCTGGATCCTACCGGTGGTTCCAGAACTTGATGATCTGACTGTGGGCGGCCTGATCATGGGCTTCGGTGTTGAAACCAGCAGCCACAAATACGGATTATTTCAGTACATCTGTGAATCCTTCGACATCGTTACCGCTGAAGGAAAGCTTCTTCACTGTAGTGCCACGGAAAACACAGAGCTGTTCCGCCTCATTCCATGGAGCCATGGAACGTTGGGCTTTCTTGTAGCAGCGGAACTCAAAATTATTCCGGCTCGTAAATTTGTCCGTGTTCACTATAAGCCCGTGACAACCCTCGACGAAATGTGCCGCATCTTCGATGAGGACTGCCGAAACGTTGCGAGCCATGACTTCGTTGAGGGTCTGGTCTATAGCCGCGACACCGGCGTCATCATGACGGGAACCCTTACCGATCAGAAAGGCAACGATGGTCCAGTCAACCCCATAGGAAGGTGGTACAAATCATGGTTCTACAAACACGTCGAGTCTCTGCTTAACCAAAACCGAGAGACCGTTGAGTACATACCTCTAAGGCACTATCTTCATCGGCATACCCGCAGCTATTTCTGGGCTATGGAGGAAATCATTAGCTTTGGTAATCACCCATTGTTCAGAGCACTTCTGGGATGGGCCCTACCCCCCCGTATCGAGCTTTTGAAATACACAGAAACTGAGACGACGCGCCGACTCAGAGAAAAGCACCATGTGGTTCAAGATATGCTGGTACCCATGCTCCATCTGAAAAAGTCGATCGAGTATTTTGACGATTTCTTTGATCTCTACCCCCTTTGGCTATCACCAATGGCCATTTTCGATAATGACCAACATCTTGGCTTGATTCATCCCTATCGGGATGCGAACGGCCAGATTGATGAGATGTATGTTGATATTGGCGCCTACGGCACACCCAACAAAAAAGGCTTCGATGGAAGAACGGCTCTGCCATTGCTCGAACGCTTTGTGATCGACCACCATGGTTATCAGGCGCTCTATGCCAAAACCCTCCTGTCCGAAGAAGATTTTAGGGCCATGTTTGACCACAGCGCCTATGAAGAACTCCGCGAAAAACTGCCTTTTTGCAAACAGGCATTCGGAGAAATTTATGACAAAGTCTCTTTAAGAGGCCGAGTCTCCCCAGTTCAAATGAGAAAGCTTAAACCTGGCGATCTTAAGAGCGAAGAGTAAGTCAACGCCCCACTTTGGGGGCGTTAACCATCGATTCTTGTCGGGTCAGAACAGATCCTCGGCCTTTACCGGTCGAGGTGGCGCCTCAACCGACTTTGGCTTTGTAGGTTTTGGAGCAGGGATCACACTGGGAGCCGAAGCGCCGGGCTCAGCTGCTGGGGGCGGGGAAGAGGTCAGCGGTTTTTCTGTTGGCGTAACGGGTACTTTTTGCGCCGAATCCACTAGGGGTTCCTTCACTATTCCAGATTTTTTCTCTTCAAGCTTTTCGGGTGGCCGGGTCTTCTGAACCGCCTCCTTGTTCACCGAACAAGGATTCATTGAACTACAGACTTCGAGCACCCTAAACTCTACGCGACGATTGCGGAAGCGACCATAAGGCGAATCGTTTGCCACAATCGGCTTACTCGAACCATAACCTTTCGCCCTCAACATCAGGGGCGGCAAACCGGCTTTAACCATAACATCCCTAATCGCATTCGCACGTTCTTCCGTTAGTATAAGATCTGCCTGCTCATGACCATGCGCGTCAATATAAACACCGACCTCCATGATCACAGGTTGAACCATTGACCGCATCCGAGCAACCGCCCTAATGGCAATAGCTCGATTATCTGTCGGAAAAACAGCACTCCCCTCAGGGAAATTGACCACCCAGTTATTCAAGGCGGCAACAAGATCAGCACCTTGGAAGTTCAAAGGCAAAGTCGACAATTGAGTCATTGTCAAATCATGAGCATCCCTAGCGAGCTCTGAAGGCTCGTCCATAAGAAAACCATAAGTAAATCCAGGGCCAAGCGCTTCTTTAATCGTTGCCAATGCATGCTGACGATCACTGTCTTTAAGCCATCCCCCCACTTTGACACTGGCCGCATCGAACCTCACATCGATGCCTGGCTTATCTAAAAGCGGCAGCACTTTATCCAGCGCTCCAAACCACAAGGGTTCATCAAGACTGCTTTCTATTGCCAAACGACCATTAAATTTCGAAGCACCCCAAACCGTCATCATACGATCTTCAATGGTCTTACGAAGATCAGGATCTCCGACTACACCCACATAATCATAGCTACCATCGTGATTTCGTATAGTCAGCCTCGCCTGAGGTTTGCCCGAGAAACGGTCAGACTGTTTAGGAGGCATGATGATCTGGGCAGGCACGACCGGGTTCTCAGCCGCGGACTTGTCGACGACCTTTTCCTGCCATAACTGATAGGCCATATAGATTCCGGTACTCAATAAGATCAAAACGCCCACCGACCAAAATGAAGGTAACGCTTGCGATTTGACCCGAAATGAGGCTTCCTTGCGGCCAGTCTTTCTTTTGGGAGGGGGTACGCGCGCATGAGCACTTTGCAACAACGTCTCGAGTGGATAAGGCATTTCGGTAGGCGCTTCGCCATTTTGAGCAAACAGCTTAACGAGTTCTGGCACGATAAAAGCCATCGCCTCTCGAACGCGTGCGTTGGCGAGACCTAATTCATGCCCTGCCTTGGTTATAGCCTCAATACCAAAAGCTTGTTGCAGCACTTCAGGATCAAGATCAGGAAGTGGCGAAGTCCCTTTAATCCAGGCATCACCGAGCCCTTGCTTACCCAGCTCAGCCAGCTTCGCAAGAAACCCCTTCAGTCCTTGTTCGTGAGATTCGAAGATCAGCCTTGCCGTGAGGGCTACGAGAGGCTCCGCCCGATTTCCGAGATTGAACTTCTCGGCTGTTTCTCGAATAACATTGGTCAAGGACACCATGGGTAGCTCCGTAGCGTATAAGAGTCAGCAAAAACAAGTAATGATCATGATATCGGAACGTCGACCAACAAGTCGTTAAAAATGGTCTTTTCGTTCTCTCAATACCCGAAAAACTTCTAAATCAGATGAGTTGGTCAAGTTAAGATGATGTCTAATTTCAGGACTGTAGACCCTTAAAAAAGGATTTGTGGCTAGCTCTTCTTCAAGTAGAAACGGTACTGTAGCGATCCCCATCGATCTTTGATGCTGTGATCTCGAGACCCTTCGCTTCAACAGGACATTATTAGGTTCTACTGTTTGTGCAAATAGGCCATTCTTCAGGGTGTATTCATGAGCACAGAAAACGAGCGTTTTAGGCGGGAGCGCACGGATTCTTTTGAGTGAAGCCCATAACTGTTCGGCCGTACCGGCCAACAATCGACCACATCCCATCGCGAACAGTGTATCGCCACAAAAAAGCCATTGTTCACGTTCAAACCAGAAAGCAATATGCCCCTGGGTGTGTCCTGGAACCCATAGTACTTGGATATATCCATTTCCAAATGGAATGGTCGCCCCGTCATCAACGGCCCGATCCAATCCAGGTATACGCTCAGACGGGGTGTCTTTTCCATAAACACAAACAGAACCCAACGATTTAAGCGTGAGATTACCTCCCACGTGATCGCCATGAAAATGCGTATTGAGAATGTGCGTTAAGGTCCACCCCTGTTCACTCAGGCAGTCCATCACTGGAGCCGCTTCGGCAGGATCGACAACAGCCGTCTGCCCCGATAACGGATCGTGGACGAGAAAAACGTAGTTATCCTTTAAAACCGGAATCTGAACGATATCCATAAAAATCTTTAGAATCAAATCACGCGTTTCCGCGGGTTAAAGGCTATAAGCGACTATACTTCCAAATTTTAGGCATCCGCACCGTGATTATCCCCGATAAAATCAAACCATGAATAAAACCACCCGAAAAGCCATCACTGCAGGGGTTCTAGGCAACGCTATTGAGTGGTATGACTTTGCCCTTTATGGCCACTTCTCGGTCATCATAGGACAAACCTTCTTCCCCAAAGAAGAACCTCAACTTGCCATGCTCGCTGCATTTGCGGTCTTTAGTGTCAGTTTCTTTATGCGTCCTTTGGGTGCGGTTTTTTTCAGCTTAATTGGAGACCGGTACGGCCGGAAGCGTGCCTTAGCGCTTTCGATGCTGGGTATGGCCATACCCACGGCAGGTATTGGACTGCTTCCAAGTTACAGCAGTTGGGGGATCGCCGCTACAGTGACCCTAGTCTTGCTAAGACTTTTTCAAGGGCTATCCGTCGGCGGAGAAATGGGTGGCGCTGTGACGTATGTAATGGAGCACACGCCCCCTCGGCAGATTGGGCTAGCATCCAGCCTGATCCAATCAAGCACTTGCCTCGGTCTCTTATTTGGGACCGTGGTTTCATCAGCGTTATCCTGGTTCATTGGTCAGGAGGCGTTTGAAAATTATGGCTGGAGACTCCCTTTTGTTTTTGGGATTGGAGCGGCTTGGATTGGTTTTGAGATCAGACGCCATATGCCGGAAAGTGTACTGTACGAAGAGGCTAGAAAGGAGGATCGCTTACTGAAGAACCCGGTTAAGGTCGCCATTTGCGAGCACCCTATGGAAATCCTAAAGGGAGTAGGCATATTGATGCCGATGACTTCGGGATTTTTCTTCACGTACGTGTACTTCAATAGCTTTATGATGACCAGCCTCAAATTTCCTGCTACTGAGGCCTTATTCATCACCTCCATTGGCTTAGTCATTGGTTTACTCACCACCATTGCTGGTGGGTGGCTGGCTGATCGATGGGGCTTCCGGCGTGTACTTCTGATCGGTGTATTCACGTTAATGATCACTTTGTTCCCAATCCTCTCTACCTTTTCGGGCACCACAAACCCTAAAGCCATCATGGTGGCTTTCTTCATGCTCTCAGTTGCTTTAGGCATTTATACCAGTTCTGTTTTTGGCACGGTGTCAGGCTTGTTTGGGACCGAAATCCGCTATAGCGGTGTGAGTCTAGCCGTTAACCTATCTTCGCCTATTTTCGGAAGCACGGCACCTCTTCTCGCCGCATGGTTGATCAATCATTTTGGAATCACAACTGGTTTTACCTATTTTGGCTTTTACATGACGGGACTTTGTCTTTTAGCCTTTTTGGCCATCAAGCGAATACGAAGCCAAAACTTCCAAGAGTGGAAAAAAATAGGCTAATGCCACCATCGTGTAGACTAGAAAATCAGGTCTATTTATTTACTGCAGCATACATTGGGAGTTACTTATGCTCTTCTGGCGCGTCAAACCACTGGATGCCATTTTGGCGACCGCAGAAAAAAAGTCGCTACGAAGGACGCTCGGCGCCATTCATTTGATACTCCTTGGGGTCGGGGCTGTCATTGGCACGGGTATCTTTGTCCTCACCGCAGAGGCCGCTCAAAAGGCCGGACCCGGGATGATGTTCTCATTTGTCATCGCAGGATTTGTTTGTGCCGTATCCGCTCTATGCTATGCGGAATTGGCCGCAATGGTTCCAGTATCCGGATCTGCCTACACATACTCGTACGCCGTCCTTGGAGAATTAATTGCCTGGATTGTAGGTTGGGCTCTTATTCTTGAATATGCCGTGGCTTGCAGCGCGGTAGCCGTTGGATGGTCAGGTTACTTCACAGGTCTCATACAAAACTCCTTTGGATGGGAGATCCCTGCTGCCTTTGCTAATGGCCCATTTGCTGGAGGGCTCATCAACCTTCCGGCTCTAGTCATCTGCATTCTGGTGACGGGGCTTTTGGTGATGGGTACTCGAGAGAGCGCTACATTCAATGCATTACTGGTCGGGGTTAAGATCATCGCCTTAACGGTCTTTATCCTGATCGCCACCCCAGCCATCAAACTGGAGCATTTTCAACCGCTGCTGCCATTGGGTGGATCAGGCGTTTTTGCCGCCGCTGCCTCCATCTTCTTTGCCTACGTGGGATTCGATGCGGTTTCGACGGCTGCCGAAGAAACCACAAACCCTCAACGCAACGTACCCATCGGACTCATTGGATCCCTGGGTATCTGCACGGTCTTCTATTTGCTGGTATCAGCGGGCGCCATTGGTGCCATTGGTGCACAACCTGTGACCGACCTTGGCGGCAATCAACTAGATCCAGGCTCCGCAGCTATGGGGCAACAGTGCCTTAGCTTGGCGAGCGCTGGCCAACAGCCTTTGGCTTGCTCAAAGGAGGCACTGGCATTGGTTCTGAGACAACTGGGTTGGAACAGAATGGGGGATCTCATCGGATTTGCCGCCTTTATAGCCTTACCTTCTGTGATCTTAATGATGCTGTTCGGACAAACTCGCATCTTTTTTGTTATGGCTCGAGACGGATTGTTACCCGACTTTATGACGCGTATTCATCCAAAATTTCAAACACCTCATATCATCACGATAATCACAGGTGCTATCGTTACACTTTCAGCCTCTTTTTTTCCCGTGGGTAAGCTCGCCGACATATCCAACTCCGGCACCCTATTTGCCTTCACCGTGGTGGCCATTTCGGTCATGATTTTGAGATTTAGAGAAAAGTCACGTCACCGACCATTTACTGTCCCGGCCATCTGGGTCGTAGGGCCTCTGGCTGTCCTAGGATGCTCGGTACTTTTTGTATACCTTCCGATTGAGGCCAAATTGGTCTTTCCGATTTGGGCCTCGATTGGACTCGTTTTCTATTACTTTTATGGCTACAGAAATAGCCATGTTGGCAAAGGGATAGCGCCCATCCCGCCCATAAAAGGGTTCGAGCGAGAGCCCTAGCGGTGAAGCTCAGGACTGAACTCATGAACGGCTTCGATCATGGCACCCACGTTTTCTGGATTAACGTCAGGCCAGACTCCATGTCCCAGATTGAAGACATGTCCTGAGCCCTTACCAAAGGAAGTGAGAATCTGACGGACCTCTTCGCGAATCGCTGCCTGTGGCGCATACAGCGCCTGTGGGTCGAGATTACCTTGAAGGGCAACACGATCACCGACACGTGCGCGGGCAGCCCCAATATCTGTGGTCCAATCAAGCCCGAGAGCATCGAACCCTGCATCAGCCATGGGCTCCAACCACTGACCGCCCCCCTTAGTGTAGAAAATCGTCGGCACGCTTCGCTCATAAGGTTGCTTAATCTGATCGAGAACCTGACGCGCAAATGCCAGGGAGAAAGTCTTATATTGAGTGGGTGTCAAGATACCGCCCCAAGTATCAAAGATCATGACAGCATCTGCCCCGGCGTCTATTTGTGCCTGTAAATAGAGCGCCACCGATTGAGCCAATGTCGCAAGCATTTCAAGCAGAAGATGGGGCTCTTCGTACATCATGCCTTTAATTTTCCTGAACTCCCTGCTGCTGCGCCCTTCCACCATATAGGTAGCCAAGGTCCAAGGACTGCCAGAAAATCCGATCAATGGTAAACGTCCATCCAATTCGCGTTTGATCAGACGAACGGCATCCATCACATAGCCCAAGTCCGATTCAGGATCTGGTGCAGTCAATCGTCTGACATCCTCTGAAGAGCAGACTGGCCGTCTAAATTGAGGACCCTCTCCTTCAACGAATTCCAAACCAAGGCCCATAGCATCTGGAATCGTCAAAATATCAGAGAAAAGAATCGCCGCATCCAATCGAAATCTTTCTAAAGGCTGCAAGGTCACTTCACAAGCGAGTTCAGGCGTCGTACATAGGTTCATGAAGCTGCCAGCCTGTTGACGAACTCTCCGATACTCAGGGAGATATCGTCCGGCCTGACGCATCATCCATACGGGCGTTCGATCTATGGGTTGGCGTAAAAGCGCTCTCAAGAAGCAATCGTTTTTCAATGAAGTCATGGAAGTATTACAAGAGAAAATGAGGGAGTAGCGCCGTGGCCGTCAAAACATTGTCAGCCGTTAATGGATCAAACGTTCAAAGTTGACCGGAATAAAGCTCCAGCGTTCGAACCAATACACTTAGTTCTACACTGGTGGGGAGTGTCGCCCTGCCAATCGATTCGAGCAGAATGAATCTAAGCTGACCTTCGATATTTTTCTTATCAACCGCCATGTGCTCAAGATAATCGTCAACAGTTAGGTTCTTTGGCGGTTCGACAGGGAGATTAGCTCGCTTTAAAAGATGAACAATACGTGAGACATCCGCCTCACTCAACCACCCAAGTCTAAAAGAAAGATCAGCAGCCTGGCACATGCCGATGGAAACCGCTTCACCATGGAGCACCTGCCCATAGCCCATAGCCGTTTCTATCGCATGCCCGAAGGTATGGCCTAGGTTCAAGGTCGCCCTTTCACCCGACTCTCGTTCGTCGGCGGCCACTACCTCGGCTTTGTTATGGCAAGAACGCGACACTGCATAAGCCAACACGGAAGGATCACGCGCCAAGAGATCTTCAATATGCTCTTCAATCCAGATAAAAAACTCAGGATCTCGAATCAAACCGTATTTGATAACTTCAGCGAGACCCGCACTCAACTCTCGGCTGTTCAAGGTATCGAACGTATCAGTATCCGCGATGACGCATTTCGGCTGGTAGAAAGCACCTATCATGTTTTTGCCACGCGGATGGTTTACGGCCGTCTTACCACCCACCGAAGAATCGACCTGTGACAGCAGTGTCGTAGGGATTTGTATAAAGGGGACCCCACGCTGATAAGTCGCAGCAACAAAACCGGTTAGATCGCCAATCACGCCACCGCCAAGAGCGATGAGGTGCGCACCCCTACTGAATCGGTGTTTGAGGAGTTCACCGTAAACCATCATGGCCGACTCGAACGTCTTAAAGCTTTCACCATCGGGCAGGACGACGGATTGAACATCGCGATCATCTAGCGACCTAAGAACCCGGTTCAAATAGAGAGGCGCCACGGTATCATTGGTGACGATCATGACTTGTCTAGAATCGATATGATCTTCCAGCAGATCGATACGACCCAGTAAGTTTTGCCCTATGTAGATCGGATAACTACGATCGTCTAGCTCAACCGTAAGTGTTCTCATGTCTCGAATATCTTCCTTTGGTAGCTCGCTCATGAGCCCTAATAATCTGCCTAACAGCCGTTCTACTGGAAAAGCTAGCCGTGTCGATAATCACATCAGCCATGTCCCGATAAATCGGCTCCCGAACGGTAAAAAGATCGGTTAGTCGTTGACGCGGGTTTTCTGTTTTGAGCAGCGGTCGATTGGAGTCCTTGTGAGTTCGTTCCAGTTGTTTTTCAACCGGACAGTGGAGATACACCACAAACCCCCTATTTTCAAGCCATTGACGGTTTTCCGGCAACATAACCGAACCGCCTCCTGTTGCCAGTACAATCCCTTCTTCAAGGGTAAGCTCGTCAATCACTTCAGATTCACGACGACGAAAACCAGATTCGCCTTCGTATTCAAAAATCATCGGAATAGTTACACCCGTTCGCTTCTCGATTTCCTTATCGCTATCGATGAAGTGAATTCCGATGGTTTTTGCAAGCAATCGGCCGATGGTGGTCTTACCTGCCCCCATAGGACCAATCAGAAAAATACTCTGGGTCATGCTCAGCCAGATAATCAACGGAAAAAGATTCAATCATAGCACGAGCTCCTTGATTGACTGCTCAATTGAATACCTAACAATTGAAGGCCATCAACCCTTAAGACTTGGGAGAACCATCTAAGTAAGCTGATTAAATTCGTAAAAAAACCGGGGACTAGCCCCGGTTTTTATCCCATACACAAACGAATTAAGGTTTTTGAGGCGCCGCTGGTGCTGGCTGAGCTGCCGGTTGAGCCGGTGCTGCCTTCTCGACTGAGGGCGTAGCTGGCGCGTCAGCTTTAGCTTCCACCTTATTCTCAATCTTAGCCTTAGCCTTCAGTTCGGTAATGTGTTGTTGAAGCTTCTTTGTTTGAACAAGATGGGTCAACTGCTCCTTCACTGTGTCGAATGCAGGGGGCGCTTTATCACGAGATTCTTCTCGCTCAATCACGTGCCATCCAAACTGACTCTGTACCGGGGTCTTGGTTCGTTCACCATTTTTCAAGGCAATAACGGCTTGAGCAAAAGGTGGAACCATTTGCTGTGGATTAAACCAGCCAAGCTCGCCACCCTTGTCTTTTGAGCCCGGGTCAACAGAAAACTTCTTGGCTAAGGCTTCAAACTTTTCACCCTTATCAAGCTTAGCGATAATGTCCTTAGCTGTTTGCTCGGCCTCAACGAGAATATGCCGCGCACGGTATTCAGCGTTGCTTAATGCACCCACCTGAAAGTCATATTCTTTTTTAAGTTCATCATCCGTGATGGCCAAGGTGCTGATGTACTGTTCTGCAGCAGCTTGAGAAAGCAGCATGCGTTGTGCATTTTCGATTTTCGCGGCCAGCTTAGGATCTTTGAGCATGCCAGACAACTCAACCTCCTGACGGAGAAGTTCCCGTTTGATTAACTCTTCAACGAGTTTATCTTCAGGCACATTATTGCCGCCACGACGTTCACCTACTTCCTCAGATAGGATTTCAAGTGAACCACGACTGATCGGCTTTCCGTTAACGGTGGCAACCACCTCACCTTGTGCAACGACATGTGGGCCGGTATTTTTATCTGATTTATCACATCCAGCAGCCAGCAGAGCCAGCACCGTTGCAGACGCCAGGGCGTATTTCTTCATACGTGAGTTTCCTTATGGTTTAACAAAATAGGGGAATGACTGATCAGCGTACTTCGCTCGGTGCGTGAGCGCGAATAATCAATGCGTGTATATCTGTTTTCATCAGATCGCCAAGGGCACTGTAGACCAGTTGATGACGTCTGACGGCACTATGGCCTTCAAAAGCTTCTGCGACGATGTCCACGGTAAAATGACCACCGCCACTCTGGATCGCTCCTGCGTGCCCTGCATGGGCTGCGCTGTCATCACGAACCTCTAAACGGTGCGGATTGAGCCCTTGGTGAATTGCCGTACGTATTTTCTCAATTCGATCAGTCATTGGGGGAATACCTTCCTAAAGGGTTTAATGGTCACGCTGGTGTAGACGCCAGCTAACTTGTAAGGATCCTGATCAGCCCAGTGGTGAGCCGCTTCAAGATCATCGAATTCAGCGACAATCAAACTTCCAGTAAAACCTGCTTCACCAGGATCTGAAGCATCGACCGCGGGAAATGGACCGGCTAACAGTAAACGTCCTTCCGATTGAAGCTTAGCTAACCGTTCAAGGTGGGCAGGACGAGTCGCTTTTCTGAGCTCTAGGCTTTCAGCTTGGTCTTGACAGTAGATGGCATAGATCAAGGCTTCTCCTCCTTTTCCTGAGTGGGTAGGTAGCGCGATAAAAAGAACGATTGAATCAATACAAATACAAAAGTTAGCCCCAGCATACCGAAAAGCTTGAAATTAACCCAAACCTGCTCATCAAAAGAATAGGCCACATATAAATTAGCCGTTCCGACCACAAGAAAAAAAGCGGTCCATGCAAGATTAAGTCGTTTCCAGACGACTTTTGGGAGCTCAATTTGAGCGCCCATCATGCGCTGTATCACGGGTTGCCGGCCAAAGAACTGGCTGGACAGAAAAGCCAATGCAAACAGCCAATTAAGGATGGTTGGCTTCCATTTAATGAACATAGGGTCGCGGAAATACCAAGTAGCCCCACCAAACACCACAATCAGAAGCAGTGAGATGAGATGCATCGGTTCTAACTTCCGCGTTTTGATCCATGTATAGCCCACCAAAAGAAATGATCCGGCTATAGCCGCTAAAGTAGCCACATAGATATCGGCCATCTTATAGGCCACAAAAAACAATACGATAGGAAAGAAATCCAGAATTAGCTTCATAAAGGGGATATTGTGATCAACTAAAAGAGAATCAACCCCAACCCGATAATAATCAGCAAAGAGACTGTAAGGGGTTGGTAGTAGTTGCGCGTTATAATACTCGAATTACGCTTGATCAGCCTGTTATGCATGCTGGACAAATAAATAACCGTTGTGACGGGCCCCATAAGATCATTTAAGTAGGTACTCCCATGGACGATAAAACCCGCATCGAATTAGAGGCCGCTGCCTTTCGTCGACTGATCCAACATCTTCGTGATCATACCGATGTTCAGAACATTGACCTGATGATTACGGCAGATTTTTGTAGGAACTGCCTAGCCAAGTGGTATCGAGAGGAAGCCAGTCAAAAAGGCCTTGAGATAGATTATCCTGCTGCACAAGAGGTCATTTATGGAATGCCCTATTCGGAGTGGAAACAAAACCATCAAAAGGAAGCGACGCCTGAGCAGTTGGCCGCCTATGAGGCACGTCAGGCTATGAAAACCTGAAGCATCTCATGATCAACAGAATCAATTACCTATTCTCCATTAATCCCTAGACCAATGACCAGACGTCAAGCTCTCGGCCCTGTCATGATCGATGTTGCGGGAACAGAGGTTTCCGCAATTGAAAGAGACCGCCTCCGGTGTCCTTCTGCAGGTGGCGTAATCCTCTTCAAACGTAATTATGAAAATCCAGAACAGATCATTGAATTGATTCGTACCTTGCGATCAATTCGCCCGGAACTGCTCATCGCTGTTGATCATGAAGGCGGTCGTGTTCAACGTTTTCGAGATGGCTTCACCCGACTTCCTGCGGCCGCCATCTACCATCAAACTACCCACACAACTCTGGTCGAAACAGCGGGTTGGCTTATGGCTTCTGAACTCAGAGCCATTGATGTGGATTTCAGCTTCGCACCCGTACTCGATGTTGAATGCGGCATCAGCCGGGTTATTGGTGATCGCGCTTTCGGTACAACCCCAGAGATCGTTGCAAAGCTTGCTCGTGACTTTGCCCTTGGGATGCGTCGGGCGGGCATGTCAGCCGTTGGGAAACACTTTCCGGGCCATGGGGGTGTTGTTGAAGACTCACATCTCGCCTTGCCGGTTGACACACGAGACATGGACACCATAGAGCACCACGACCTCATCCCCTTCAGAGAACTTCTAGCAGCCCACATCGAAGGCATCATGCCCGCGCATGTTATCTATGAAAAGATTGACTCCAACCCCGCAGGTTTTTCTAAATTATGGATACAGGAAGTTCTGAGAAAACGGCTTGGCTTCGAGGGGGCCGTTTTCAGCGATGACCTTTCCATGGCGGGTGCCGCCTACGGTGGTAACTATGTTGACCGTTCGAGGCTCGCTCTCGAAGCAGGTTGTGACATGATTTTAGTTTGTAATGCGCCAGGTGCTGCAGAAGAAGTCCTCGAATCCTTAGAAAACATGAAGTTCGGATATGAGCACTCACGAAGGCTTGAACTGATGCGTGGAAAAGGCAAACCCATCGACCGTAAGACTCTTATGGCCTCAGAGGCATGGCGCGAAGCCTCCGAGCTCATATCACAATTGGCTGAGACCTGAGACAAGTGAAATTTTTAGACGAAGTAACCCGTGTGGCCCAAGAAGCCGAGTGTCTTTTCACAAAGGCCCAGGTGAGCAACGCCATAACCCTCATGGCGAAAGACATCACAGAGAAGTTAGGAAACAGCCACCCTGTTGTTCTATGCGTGCTGAATGGAGGCATTTCTGTAACCGGAGAATTGGTGATGCAACTGGCTTTCCCACTGGAGCTTGATTCTGTTAAAGCAGGACGTTATCAAGGCAAGACGTCAGGCACTGAAATGAACTGGCAAATGACACCTTCAACTCCTCTCAAGAGCCGAACCGTGCTGATCGTCGATGATATTCTCGATGAGGGTATAACCCTCGCCGCCATTGCCCACTACTGCAAGGAGCAGGGTGCCGAATTCGTTTATACGGCCGTACTTGTGGACAAGATAATTGGCCGAGCTAAGCCCTGTCATGCTGATTTTATAGGCCTAACCACCCCCGATCGATATCTCTTTGGCTATGGCCTCGACTATAAGGGTCATCTTCGAAACTGGCCGGGTATCTTCGCCTGCACAAACCTTTACTAGAAATGAACAAACTATGTCACTTACAGCAATCATTGGCGGTACAGGTTTAACGCAACTCAAACACCTGAAGATCACTCATCGCGAAAAGGTCACTACCCCCTTCGGCAACCCCTCTTCAGAGCTGGTGTTTGGTGACTTTCACCAACAGAAGCTGGTTTTCCTTGCGAGACACGGTAACCCTCATATCTATCCACCCCACCGAGTCAATTACCGAGCTAATATCTGGGCGCTCAAACAGGCCGGTGCATCCTGTGTATTAGCGATCGCTGCTGTTGGAGGCATCACGCCTGAGATGCGTCCGGGCAGGATATCGATCCCTGATCAACTGATTGATTACAGCTATGGGCGGCACCATACTTTTTTCGATGAGGATCTTGAGTCAGTAACTCACATTGACTTTACAGATCCATATAGTCCTTGGTTGCGTGAAAAGCTCTTAACAGCTGCAGACACAGCAGGCTTAGATGTCGCTCGGTATGGAGTCTACGGCTGCACTCAAGGTCCAAGACTTGAAACACCCGCTGAAATACGCCGGATGGAACAGGATGGATGTGATCTAGTCGGAATGACAGGGATGCCGGAAGCCTCCCTCGCTCGGGAACTGAACCTTGATTACGCAAGCTGCGCCGTCATCGCTAACTGGGCTGCGGGTAAGCAGTCCGGTGAAATCACGATGGCTGAAATTGAGGCCAATCTGCACATGGGTATGTCAGATCTGAGTAAACTGCTCGAACATTGGATTCAAAGCTAAAGGCTCAAACTGCTTCACCCACAGCCTCCAACCATAACCTTAACCTGAACCTTGGCGCCATAGAAATTACCTTCAGACTCAGCCAGAGCCAGAACGGTCCCGCTGGCATTCAGTTTTAATCGCAGCGATACCCATGGATCAGCATCACCAAAGAACTCAAATTCCGCCAGTCGCGGACCTGGATTATGTTCAGAAAACACTAGAATACGACGCGTATTAGGAAGGAGACTCTCAATCGAGATAGGTACGATTGCTCCATTCTCGGCTACTTGTGGAACTTCAAGACGGATCTGCGCTGATTCTATCCAAGCTTGGCCCTTTAGGGTCTGTTCCAAAACCTCGCTGTAATGCTCTGGCTGTAAAAGCGCGTTTTTTCCAAACGCCTTAAACTGAAGAAGAACTCCACTCATGGCGAGTGTTCTCAAAAACTGTCTGCGAGTATGATGAGTCAACTGATAGCTCGATTGAATAACAAGACATTCTGAAGATAAATTAGACCTCCTCAATAACTATCCATCAAGCTTAACGGCATGTCCAGTATCAAAATCAGAAGCAAGTCGGAAGGTAATTCTGTATTGATCAGAGTATTAATTCAGCACCCTATGGAGACAGGTCGACGACAAGATGAGGTCACAGGAGCCCTTATTGCAGCCCACTTCATACAGTCTATAAGGATTGAACACAACAACGTGGCCGTTATGAATGGCCAGCTAACCACCGGCGTTTCTAAGAACCCTTATGTCTCGATACGGCTCAAGAACGCAAAAGCTGGTGACCATATCAAAGTGCAATGGCATGACAACCTAGGACAAAGCGACAGTGAAAATATGATCTTAGGGGAGACCAACTAGAGACTAACCATCTTGGGCGAAAAGCCCGGCCCTTCAGGGCTGGGGAGGCATTAATGCCCTGATAACTAGGACACGATCTACCGAAAAGCGGCCAGGACCAAAACGCCAAGACCAATCATTAGAATGCCAGCCCACTCACCCAGAGAGGGTCGTTCATTCAGAAACACCACTGCAAAAACAGCCACAAGAAGAAGACTGAGCTTGTCTACAGGAGCCACTTTGGAGGCCTCACCAATTTTTAGGGCCCGAAAATAACAGACCCAAGAAGCCCCAGTCGCAAGCCCTGAGAGCACTAGGAATAGCCATGTTTTTGGTGATAGCGAGAGGGGATTGGTCCACTTCCCTGCCCAAAAAACAAAACCCGCCAGAACGATAGCAATGATAACGGTTCGGATCAGAGTCGCCAGATCTGAATCTACCTCTTTGATACCTATCTTGGCAAAGATAGCCGTCAATGCCGCAAAGATGGCTGAAAGTAGCGCCCAAAAGAACCAATCAGTTGAACTTGTCATGGTGTCACTCAATTAAAATAAGGTTCATGGCCACAGCATTTCACGATAGCTAATGCAAACACTGATTCTTATAGTACGAAAAGCCAGTTATAGTGACAAACAAGCTCGTGATTAGGCGGATGAGACGAACATTCGGTACACCCCCCCTTTTCACTCAATCTACGATGTCGAAGTGAAGGATTAAGCTATGTCATTGCGAGATATGTTAAACGGTGGGGCTCTTGTTGAAAGGGTTGTTCTGTTATTGGTCGTTGGCGGATTGGGTTATGCCTGCTTACAGATCGTTTCCCCCTTTATTCCGGCCTTTATTTGGGCGACCATTCTTGTTCTGTCGACATGGCCGTACTATTTATCTCTTTCAAACTGGATGGCCGGACGTAGGAAGCTGGCGGCCATCACACTGACGCTTCTCATGCTGATTGGTTTCGTGGTCCCAACCATCTTGGCCATGACGGCACTGGCCGAAAACCTACCTTCCTTAGAATCCTCGCTTGGAAAACTGGTGGAATGGGTCAGTGGTGAACCACCGGAATGGCTAACGGGCCTTCCATTGATTGGAGAGAAAATCGATTTCGAGCTTCGTTCAGGACACATCAAGTCCCTGCTTGATCCGAGTAAGCTGCGACCTGTATTGGCGATTGGTGGAAAGCTGATCCTACAGGGTGGCGCGGGTCTTGCCATCAATGCAGCGACGGTCATACTCGCTGTTCTGATTGCAGGGCTTTTCTATTCGCAAGGAGAAAAAGCGGCTTACGTAGCAGAAAAGCTCGCTCAAAAGATTGGTGGTGAATCAGCTCTAGAAGCAATCCATATTGCAGCAAACACGGTGCGTGGTGTATCGCTTGGGGTGATTGGTACAGCCGTGATACAGGCTACCTTGTCGGGAATTGGATTCGCGCTGGCCGGGCTATCTGGTGCCTCAGTCTTAGGGCTACTTTGTTTCTTTTTTGCCTTAATACAAATTGGTACCGGCATCGTTTGGATTCCAGCGGCCCTTTGGCTCTTACACCAGGGGAACGAGGGCTGGGCCATTTTCACAATGGTTTGGGGGCTTTCAATCAATATCATGGACAATTTCATCAAGCCCTATTTTATCGGCTTGTCGAGTCCACTGCCTTTCCTGCTCATTATCGTTGGCGTCGTAGGTGGGCTATTAGCTTGGGGATTCGTAGGGATTTTCTTGGGAACTACGCTTCTAGCCGTTGGTTACACCACGTTTTTTGCATGGCTACACAATCAATCTAAGAACCACACAACAACAACGTACTAGAAAAAGCCACGGTAACCCGTAGCCATTTCTTCAAATGATGTTTATTCGCCCTGCTTTAACTTTACCTTAGTGGCATTACGAAGTTCAGCGACAAAGGAACCGAATTCTCTTTGGGCCTCCGATCGACTTAAAAAGTCCCTGGCTTGTGCTTGTTCCTTTGGATCTTTAGAGACCTTTTCACCATCTTTAGCAGAAAGCACGGTAAAAACAATCTGCCCTCCATCCGAAAGCCCAACAAGTCCTGTCCAAGTTTGGCCAGCTTGAGGCCTTGGGGACTTAAAGATAGCCTGCACCAGATCACCCGGCAACGTTGTTACTTCACGACGAATTAAACCCGCATTGACAACGGTCAGCCCTGAAGACTTAGCGAGTTCGCTGAGAGGCTTACCTGTCTCATTTACCTGCTTTAAGAGGTTATCCGCACGTTTCTGAGTCTCTTCCCATGCATCCTGAATACGAAGTCTTCCAAGAATTGCGGTTTTGACTTCTGATAAGGGCTTATCAGAAGCAAGTTCATGATCGCTGACTCTAAGCACCAAAGCCTTATCGTCACCTAGTTCAACAGGGTCACTGTTACGACCATTGAGAACGTCTTCTGAAAAAGCGGCTTTACGAACATTGTCATCTGAAGCCAATCCTTCTCCCTTATCACGGGTAAAAAGACCGGTAGATTGCACTTTAAGATTAAGTTGCTCGGCAACAGGCTCCAGACTCTCTGGATGTTCGAAGCTTTGCTCAGCGAGCTTTTGCCCGACTTCATAAAATTTAGCTTCTGCAGCGTTATGTTGCGCGGTCTTACGAAGCTCTTCCTTTACTTCTTCATACGGCTTAAATTTAGCTGGGACCCAATCGGTCAGTTTAATCAGCTCGTATCCAAATGAAGTCTTAACAGGCTTTGATACTTCACCCAACTTTAAAGCCATAGCCGCCTTGTAAAAGTCGTCTTCCTGAGCATCTTTCTTCAACTCCCCAAGAGCGCCACCATTTTTGGCAGAAACGGTATCAGCTGAGTTCTCGCGCGCCAATTTGGCAAAGTCTTCACCATGGGCCAAACGTTCGGCAATTGCCTGCGTCTTTGCCAATGCAGCCTGTTCGACATCGGCATTTTTACCGTCGACAGCAACCAGAATATGACTGATTTTTCTGCGCTCAGGCGTTCCAAAACTGGCTTTTTGTTCCTCATATAGTTTTCTTAAGGCTTCATCTGTGAGGGAGGTGGTTTTAGCCATTTCATCTAGGCTAACCATCAAATAACTGATTGAAACCTTTTCAGGATTCCTGAATTCAGACACATGGGCCTGATAGTAAGCTTGGATTTCAGCGTCTGTGAAATTTCGTGACGATGGCTTGATTGGAATCGATGCATAGGTTACTTCCCGCATCTGATTTTTAAGTCTTAACAGGTTTTCTAGTTGGTCACTGGTTATAAAAGCCGTATCTAAAAGACCACGCTGAAATTGTTCTAAGGTGAGAGCACGACGAATTTGTGCCACAAATTGATTAGGTGTCATGCCCTGGGTCGACAGCATGATCTTGTACTTCTCTTTGTCAAATTGACCTTCTGTCTGGAAATACGGCAGCGTCTGAATAAAACCTCTCACTTCAGCATCACCCGCGGTCAACGACTGATCAATCACTTTTTGCGCAATTACTTCTTCGCTAATGAGACGTTCCAAGGCTTCATGACGGAGTTCTTTTTCATCAAGATCACCTAACCCAACCAGATTGCTTAAACTCTGCTCATAGGCTCGACTGACATCTCGGTCGAAGATTTCACGGTCACCCACAACGGCCGCGGGAGACTCTTTACCCGTATCAATGTAGTTCTGGATACCCCATAAGGCAAAGGGAATACCTACAGCAATTAACATAACCCAGGCAAAAATACCCTGTGCACGTTCGCGGATGGCTTGGAGCATAACGATGTACCCTTCTTTTTTTGAAGTTTGAGCTGTCTATTATCGAGGTCTTATGACAGTTAAAAAAAAACCCCGCTTTAGGCGGGGTTTTTCTTCCACATTATTGGCGGAGCGGACGGGGCTCGAACCCGCGACCCCCGGCGTGACAGGCCGGTATTCTAACCAACTGAACTACCGCTCCTAAAATGGTGGGTGCTGTAGGGATCGAACCTACGACCCTCGCCTTGTAAGGGCGATGCTCTCCCAGCTGAGCTAAGCACCCCTGAAAGCCGACTAGTTTACTGCATCCTTAAGAGCTTTACCAGCCTTGAAAGAAGGAATCTTCGCTGCAGCGATGGTGATGGTCTTGCCAGATTGTGGGTTGCGGCCTTGACGCTCAGCACGCTCTTTTACAACAAATGATCCAAAACCAACCAACGAGACGCTGTCGCCTTTCTTAAGAGCCGTAGTAATGGCTTCAATTACACCATCAAGAGCACGTCCTGCATCTGCCTTAGTAAGGTCTGCAGCATCAGCAATCGCTTCGATCAATTCTGCTTTATTCATTTTTATTCCCCCTGTGGATTCAGGATATTTGAAGATTATGGATATGACTGGAGTTAATGCTTAGGGGAAGACATAACCTACTACTCGGTGTCCCTGATAACCCCAAACATCACAGCATCAATTTAGCAGTAGGTGAAAAGCCCTGTCAAGCCAGATTTCATGCGGGTTTGAGCTAAAAAGACGTTTTCAGGGAGACATCGTCTCCCTGAAAATAGTATCAATGAGCCAATACACCCTGAGTCTTTACAACAGCCGCGTCTGCTGAAGCAGTCTTGACCAGAGGCTCAGGCATATACTGAAGCGCATTTCTAAGTACTTCATCAATCCAACGTACGGGAATAACGGTCAGATCCTGCTTAATATTCTTAGGAATTTCAACAAGATCACGCTCATTATCATGCGGAATCAATACGGTCGTGATGCCACCTCGGTGGGCTGCCAATAGCTTTTCTTTCAAACCGCCAATAGGGAGGACCTCTCCCCTCAGCGTAATTTCGCCCGTCATTGCAACAGCGGATTTCACAGGTATGCCGGTCAGAGTTGAGACCAGAGCCGTACACATCCCGATTCCTGCACTTGGACCATCTTTGGGTGTAGCCCCTTCCGGAACGTGAATATGAACATCCAGTTTTTGATAAAAACTAGGATCAATACCTAATGATTCCGAACGAGCACGAGCGACAGTCACTGCAGTCTGTATCGATTCCTGCATGACTTCACCGAGCTTTCCGGTATAGGTCTGCTTTCCAGTACCCGGCATGACCACAGATTCAATCGTCAATAATTCCCCACCCACTTCAGTCCAGGCTAATCCGGTCACTAAGCCAACTTGATCTTTGTCATCAGCAATTCCATAACGGAATCTCTTAACCCCTAAGTAATCTTCAAGATTGCGAGGAGTCACACTTACCTTCTTGGCAGCAGGCTTTAAAAGCAGACTCTTCACCACTTTTCTACAGATCTTGGCAATTTCTCGCTCGAGACTTCTAACGCCTGCCTCCCTGGTGTAGTAACGTACGATGTCTCGTACAACAGCATCTCCCAACTGAATCTCAGTCTCTTTGAGGCCATTATTCTTAATCTGTTTAGGAACCAGATACTTCATGGCGATGTTAATCTTTTCGTCCTCGGTATAACCGGCAAGACGAATGACTTCCATACGATCTAGCAGTGGGGCTGGAATATCGAGCGTGTTTGCGGTAGCTACAAACATCACCTCAGATAGATCGAAATCGACCTCCAGGTAATGATCATTGAAGGTATGGTTCTGTTCTGGATCCAAGACCTCAAGCAAAGCAGACGCAGGATCCCCACGAAAATCCATAGCCATTTTGTCGATCTCATCCAGCATGAACATGGGGTTACGCGTTTTAACCTTAGATAGGTTCTGCAATACCTTACCGGGCATTGAGCCAATGTAGGTCCTGCGATGACCTCTTATTTCAGCTTCATCACGCACGCCACCAAGGGCCATACGAACATATTTCCTGTTGGTTGCGCGCGCAATCGACTGGCCCAACGATGTCTTACCTACACCTGGAGGTCCCACCAGACAGAGAATGGGTCCTTTGAGTTTTTTGACGCGTTTCTGAACAGCCAAGTATTCAAGAATACGTTCTTTGACTTTATCAAGACCGTAGTGCTCTGCCTCGAGAATCTTTTCAGCGTGAGCAAGATCATGATCAATCTTGCTTCGCTTCTTCCAAGGCATGCCCACCATCCACTCAACGTAGTTTCTCACCACGGTAGCTTCTGCCGACATGGGAGACATCTGCTTGAGTTTATTGAGCTCAGACTCCGTCTTCTTACGTGCCGCCTCCGGCATACCAGACTTCTGTATCTTCTTAGCAAATTCTTCCATTTCATTGGGCGCGTCTTCAACATCACCCAACTCCTTCTGAATGGCCTTCATTTGCTCATTCAGGTAATACTCGCGCTGATTCTTTTCCATTTGCTGCTTAACGCGGCCGCGAATGCGTTTCTCCATCTCGAGAAGATCAACTTCACCCTCCATCAGAGTCATCAGCTTCTCAAATCGAGCGGTTACCTTGGGGGCTTCAAGGATCAACTGTTTATCTTCAACCTTGATGCTCATATGAGCAGCAATGGTATCGGCTAATCGACTTGGCTCATCAATCCCTGCTAAGGAATTCAAAACTTCTGGTGGGATTCGCTTGTTGAGCTTCACATACTGGTCAAAGGTATTCACTACCGTTCGAGCCAGCACCTCCATTTCTTGATCATCGGCACCCAAATCATCCACAAGCGGCAGCACTGATGCCACAAGGCATCCCTCTTCTTCCTGGAAGGTTTCTACGTTGCTTCGCTCTGCGCCTTCTACTAGAACCTTGACTGTACCATCCGGAAGCTTGAGCAACTGAAGAATATTGGACAATGTACCCACGCGATATAGATCGTCATATCCTGGGTCATCGACCTCAGCTTCTCGCTGCGCAACCAACATGACCTGCTTGTTGTCACGCATAGCATTGTCGAGGGCAAGAATGGATTTCTCCCGACCTACGAACAAGGGGATAACCATGTGTGGATAAACCACTACGTCTCGCAGTGGCAGAACTGGATAGACCTTTTCCTTCACTTGAATGTCCTTAGATTGACTGTCCATATGGAAACCTTGTTGTGAGATATTCGAGATGACCTAGAGAAGAATATGGGCCATTTCGGAATAAAAACAAGAGTTGACAATAAAAAAATGCCAAAAAAACCCGCGATGCGGGCTTTTCTGGAGGATTAGACAAGGTTCTATTCAGAAACAGCTCTGGGCATTTCTTCTGATTCGTAAACCATATAGGGTTGCGCCTCACCTTTGATGACCTTTTCGTCAATGACCACTTTGCTGATATTTTCAGCCGAAGGCAGTTCATACATGGTATCAAGGAGTGTGTGCTCTAGAATGGTTCTCAAACCACGGGCGCCCGTTTTCCGCTCCATGGCCTTCTTAGCCACCACACGAAGAGCATCTTCACGAATTTCGAGCTCACAGCCCTCCATTTCGAACAATTTCTTGTATTGTTTTACAAGCGCATTCTTTGGCTCGCTTAGGATACGTATCAAGGCTTCTTCATTGAGCTCTTCGAGCGTCGCAATCACAGGCAAACGCCCAACGAACTCAGGAATGAGGCCATACTTAATGAGGTCTTCCGCCTCAACATCCGCAAGGACCTCGCCAACATTCCGGCTATCTTCCTTACTTTTAACCTCAGCCGAGAAACCAATCCCACCTTTTTCCGATCTGGCTCGTATAACCTTATCAAGGCCCGCAAAAGCGCCTCCGCAGATGAACAGAATGTTGGCCGTATTCACTTGAAGAAACTCTTGCTGTGGGTGCTTTCGACCCCCCTGAGGCGGAACAGATGCGACTGTACCTTCGATCAACTTAAGGAGTGCTTGCTGCACGCCCTCACCCGAAACGTCTCGAGTAATTGATGGATTGTCCGACTTTCTTGAAATCTTATCGATTTCATCGATATAAACGATACTGGACTCAGCCTTTTCCACATCATAATCGCATTTCTGCAGAATTTTCTGAATGATGTTCTCGACATCTTCACCCACGTAACCCGCCTCAGTGAGGGTCGTTGCATCGGCAATAGTGAACGGCACATCCAGCAAACGCGCCAAGGTCTCAGCGAGCAAGGTCTTACCCGACCCGGTTGGCCCGATCAGAAGAATGTTACTTTTAGCGAGCTCAACCTCGTTCTTGCGGGCTCCGCCTCCGTGAACTTGAAGCCGCTTGTAATGATTGTACACAGCAACCGATAGAGCTCTCTTGGCCTTTTCCTGATCAATGACATATTCATCAAGAACCGCCTTGATTTCCTTGGGCTTGGGTAACTTATCAATCCCCGCAGAAACGGTTTCCTGCAACTCCTCACGAATAATGTCGTTGCAGAGTTCTACGCACTCATCGCAAACATAGACCGAAGGACCTGCAATCAACTTCCGAACTTCATGTTGGCTTTTGCCACAGAAGGAACAATAGAGCAGCTTACCGCTCCCATCTTTGCCACGTTTTTCTTCACTCATCCAGAAACCCCTCCAGACAACACATACTTAGCATAGCAAACAAAATGATCCAACACCGATGCTTTCATCATCGTTGTGTTGGCCTATCCAATACGCTTTTCAAGAACCTTATCGATCAGCCCGTAATTCACAGCATCAACCCCACTCATGAAGTTATCCCGATCGGTATCCGCCTGAATTCTCTCTATAGGTTGACCCGTATGATGGGCGAGAATCCCATTTAAACGATCACGAACCGCGAGAATCTCTCGAGCATGAATATCGATATCACTAGCTTGGCCCTGAAACCCGCCAAGCGGCTGATGAATCATGATTCTAGAGTGAGGCAGACAGAATCTTTTACCTGGAGCTCCGCCGGCCAACAACAATGACCCCATACTGGCCGCCTGCCCGATGCACAAAGTACTGACATCTGGCTTAATGAATTGCATCGTGTCATAGATAGCCATTCCCGATGTCACAACACCACCGGGTGAATTGATGTAAAGATGGATATCCTTGTCAGGATTTTCAGACTCTAGGAACAATAACTGAGCAATCACGAGATTGGCCATATAGTCTTCCACTTGGCCCACCAGGAAAATTACCCGCTCTTTCAAGAGACGCGAGTAGATGTCGTAGGCGCGCTCACCTCGAGCGGACTGTTCAACCACCATGGGCACCAATCCCGTAGCCTGTGTCTCAAAATCACTCATACTTTTATGACTCTTCATGATGTCCACCCGCCGTTCATGTGTTGATTAGAAGCACCCAAAAGCCCTATTACTTATGGACTACCGGTTGAGGCCTGCATGAGCTCATTAAATCCGATATTTGCATCCTGCGCCTTACCTTTTTCAAGAATTAAATCTACGATTTGGTCCTCAAGCACCATATTTTCAACTTCTCTTAGACGTGAGGTATCTGCGTAATACCAGCGCACCACCTCATCAGCGTCCTCGTAGCTTGCAGCCAGATCTTCGACCGAAGAGCGAACCTTGGTCGGATCCACTTTCACATTGTGTGCATCAATAAGCTTCCCTAGAATTAGAGCCAAAGCCACGCGGCGCTTAGCCATTGGTTCGAGCTGAGCTTTAAGGGCCTCTTCATCCAATGGCTGTTTACGTTTGCGAGCCGACTCATGATATGGCTTCAAGAGCTCGACCACTTCATCTCTAATGAGCCCTTCAGGTAACTTGATTGCATTGCGGTCAAAAAGAGCATCCATAACCGAGCTTTTGCTGCGATTCTTGAGCGCACGTTTCATCTCACGCTCCATATTGCTTCGAATATCAGATTTGAACGTTGTCAACTCTCCATCGGCAATACCGAAAGTCTTTATGAATTCAGGCGTCATTTCCGGAAGAACACTTTCCTCAACAGCCGTCACTTCAACTTCGAAACGGCCCTTATTACCGGCAAGCTTCTCATTTCCGTATTCTGCTGGAAACTCGAGCTCAAAGTTCAACTTCGCGCCCTTTTCCGCACCCAACAGTTGATCTTCAAACCCTGGGATCATCTGCTTCGAGCCGATCACCACAGGGAAGCCCTCCGTGCGTCCGTTGGTGAAATTCTCCTCGCCCAACCAGCCTTCGAAACTGATCACTACACGATCACCCTCAGTAGATGCTCTAGAAACATCACGCCAGGTCTTACGCTGCTCACAAAGACGGGTGATCATGCCATCAACATCTTCATCGGTCACAGCCGATACAAAACGCTTTACTTCAAGCGTTTCAATAGGCATCGGCACGAATTCCGGCATAACTTCAAAGCTCGCCTCATACTCAAGCCCTTCACCTTCATCCATCTTATTGGCTTTAATTTCTGGAGCGCCTGCAGGCTTCAAGTTTTCATCACGAACAGCGTCGTAAAAGCTCGACTGAATCAGATCAGACAATACCTCTTCCCTAACTTGGGCAGCATAGCGCTTACGAATAACGGTCTGCGGGACTTTACCGGGACGAAAACCATCGATCTTGACCTTGCCGGACAAAGATTGCAGGCGGGAATCGACCTGTTGCCTGATTTTTTCCTCAGGTACGGTTACAGTCATTTTGCGGGTTAATTCAGACGTTGTTTCTACGGACACTTGCATGTCAGGGTCACCTCAGAGAAATTTCGTTAAAGCACTGGAGCGCTGTCTTGATAGTACGACAACGTCATCGATGGGTAATAAAAGACGGTATCAAAAAGGGTTTTCAAATTGGGATCATGTCCATTGCCAGCGACTCACAATCATTAAGCCACCGGCTCACCCCATGAACTAAGGGTAAAGAAATGGTGCGAATGGGGAGACTCGAACTCCCACGGGTTACCCCACTGGAACCTAAATCCAGCGCGTCTACCAATTTCGCCACATTCGCTCGCGTCCAGCCTGACTCGCCTGAAGAAACAGCCACCCAGCAATTAAACATGGGGACGCGGCTTCAACCGTGCAGATCGATAGAAAACCTGCCAGCCATCCGGGTATTATAAAGAACCTCAGGATTTTTTCACCTATACAATCTTCTTTTGGAGCAATTTGCTCCTAAATAACGATCACTTACTCGGTCCCAAGGCCATTAGCCATGAACAAGAACAACAGCGAAGGCGTCATTAAATTTCAACTTATTCACGAAATGTCTAAAGCCATACCATGGCATTACTGCGTTGAATTAGACATTTGGCGGACCGTCCTTTTTCAGCTTGGACTCACAGGAATAGATCCCAAGCGTTATGGCGGACTTGCATTTGGAAATGTCAGCTGCCGACTTGAAGGCCAATCCTTCTTGGTCAGCGGCACCCAAACCGGTAGCCTCCAAAAGTTAAAACCGGAAGACTATTGCATCGTCGAAAAAATCGATATTGATCACAATCAACTGGTGTCACGTGGCCCCATCAAACCATCTTCGGAAGCCCTGACCCATGGAGCTGTTTATGCTTTTGGCCATACCGGCATTCAATGTGTACTCCACGTCCATTCACCAGAAATCTGGAATCATCGTGAATGGTTTGGCATTCCAAGCACTTCATCTGAGGTCGCTTACGGAACACAAGAAATGGCGCTAGAAGTGGCCAAACTTTCTCACGACCACCCAAATAGCCTCATCGCTCTGGGCGGTCATGAGGATGGTATTCTTGCAGCAGGAAAAACCGTTGAGGAAGCGGCCATAACGATCATTCGTCAATTTGGGCTCACTTTACAAACCATCTCGACTCTAAATTAGCGTTCTAGGCATGTGCTAACATGCCGTTCCCAACCGCGGGCCTATAGAGCAAAAATATCAGCAAAACACAGTGAGTGTAGAGGACGGAGAGATGTTTAGAAAAAAGCTTGAGAAAATGATGACACTGCCGTTTCATTTCAGCGCCTTTCTTTCGTTGTACTCTCTTTTGATTTTCCTACCTCTTATTCGACCTCCGGTTTTTTTATCTGCCCTATTAGTCAGTGCACTCGTCTACTTCTCCATGTATTTCGGTGCCTTTCTTTCCAAAGAGAGAGACCTCTAACTCTGATGTTGCCCCGAACCTCACGCCGTGACTGATTCGCCTGCTGGTTTCTGGCGGAGCCTTGCCGCTTTGGTATACGACCTGATCTTGTTGCTCGGTATTCTATTTGCAGCCACCTTTCTTCTACTGCTTTTTCGATCAGGATCACCTTTAGAGCCCAAAAGCCTGCCTTACACCTTCTATTTAATGGGCGTATCCGTTTTCTTCTTCTCTTGGTTCTGGACCCATGGCGGGCAAACATTGGGTATGCGAGCGTGGCGAATCCAATTGGTAGCCACAGATGGAAGCCCCATACAATGGGGTCAATGCATCATTCGTTGCGTTATCGCTTTCGTATCAATGGGCCTATTTGGTATCGGGTATCTTTGGATGCTCTTCGACCCTAAACGAAGATCTTGGCAGGATCTGGTCTCAAAAACACACGTGATTCGTATAAAAAACTGAGGGCTGCCACGCCTAGATGGCAGTCACAGCCCCTAGCAACCATCAAGGCGCCGAAAATCAATCCTCAATCAGCATATCCTGCTTATGGTGTTTTACTTCGCCTCTTTGAATCCGAGCATAGTCTTCAAGTTGCCTTGTAGCTGCTGTGAACGCATCGCGTAGGGCAACATACAGGTCCTCATGTGATTGCTTGTCATGGTGATCCCTACTCACCACAATATGCTTATTTGGCACATTGAGATCGATACGAACCTTGTAAAGGTTTCCCTGATGCTGGTGATGATGCTCCGCTTCAACCGCCACCCGACAACTCGTAATATGATCGAAATGTTGCTCAAGCTTAGCGGCTTTTTCCCTGATACGAGTCTCAACTGCATCTGAATGTGGAATGCCACGAAAGGTTATTTCTAGTGGTACTTGCATGGATTAGGCTCTCCTTGTTGATCCTTAACGAGGGTGGGTTCATTTAGAAAAAGCCACCGATGTGCCCCCCCTCTGACACGTAAACACTTACCTAGCCTCGTAGCGGCTAGGCCGTCTGATTACAACAGAAATCCCTTGGATCTGCTCTACAAATTCGAGAGCCTCTATACGCTCTTAGAAATCGAATCCAGTAAGCGCTGGGCCTCCCGCAATATACGCCAACGAACCCACATCAACTTCCACCGAACGCCCCCACATTGACGCCAAAGAACAGCTGACCGAATCCCAGCCAACAGAAGGGCCCTGATTCTTTGGGCGTTGTAAGGCACCGAGAGATATTTTTGGTCACCCGAGACGAGAACACGTGGCTTTAATGTGCTGATTGTCCTTTGGTAGCCCTCGGCTAATTCCTGAAGGACCGACTCATCTAAAACCATTCCAGCAGAATCGGCCTTGGTAGACGCTCTGCTTACTACCACCCCGACCGCCTCAGTCAGATTGGGATCAAGGGGTAGTTGTTGCTGCAAATAGAGTAAGGCGGAAGAATAACGGGCTAATTCAGGGTCAATGCGTCTGGACGGAGTGAGTTGTTTGATGAGCTGTTTTAAGCCAATAGTGAGCCCAGCTAACCCCCCATACACATCAAGAACATCTTCAGCATCAATTTTTAGAGTACTGGCAATTAGAACAGTCATAGCCTCGCGGTCAGCGTCACCAGTTCTAGCAATTTGCTGGATAAGATAAACCGCCTGCGACAGTCCAGCTAAAGCGATTACCTGATTAGTCAGTGTTTTATTCATTTGTGCTCAGCATGATTTTGTTCCAAGACTCAAAAGACTATTGTATTCCCTTCTGTGGTAGGTGCCACTTAAGACGCGTGGACAAAAGATGGGAGCTCCAAAGCGGAAAAGCCACTGGAAATTGATTGACAAATGATAGGAACGACATGATAAATGGTGCTGAACCTTAAACTTTTTCTCAAACAGTCCCCCACCTCTCGGCGAAAGGAGTAATAACCCGATATTCATGCGAAGAAAGTTGCCCCCTTTCATGCTAGAAAGCATTGAGAACATGCGCCAACTCATTCCGGCTAGGGCGTTTGTGCTCCTAAAGCGTCTTCTTAGGTTTATTGGCGTCTTAGGGCTACTGTACCTACTATTTCTCTACTTGATCTTAAGTAGAAATCCTTTTCCAGAACTATCCACATTCCCAACCCCGGGAGATGGAAGCCGTGCCAGAAACATACTTAAAAGCAGCACCGCCCTAAACTCAACTCAAAACCCACGAGAACGTAATCTATCTCTAAGTGCTGATGACATCATGTCAGCCGGAAGCTTCGCACTTCATAAGAAACAATTAAAAGGTGCGGTTTTTTGCGATATTACAGGCGAACGCTTGGTCATCAAGATGAGCATCGTGCACGATACTGTATTTGGCTCGCTCTTCTTCAATAGTCGACTGATCGCTGATAACGGTCATCCAAACGTGATCATAAAGCGGCTTCAGTTCGGTACGCTCAGTATCCCATCCCCCATCAGCGGTTGGGTGGTAGAAGCTTTCCTTCGAATACCTAATATTGCCCGCTTCGGTAAGGTGGGCGAGAAGCTCATTAAGAACATTCAGATTGCTGAAAACCGTCTGGCTTTAACAATTAATTGGGATAAAAACCTTTTGCTCCAATCAAAAGACGCGGTGACAGTCCTCCGGGACAAGGATCGCCTTAGGGTCTACAACGAAAAACTGGCCGAAACACTCGTTGCGAGTGGACAAACACACTACATAAGATTGGGGAGGCTAATCCAACCACTTTTTGATCTAGCCAAAACCCGATCCACAAATGCCTCTAACGCTATCGACGAAAACCGCGCTCTGATTGTTGTTCTAGCCGCCTACGTTAGCGGCAAAGATCTATCCGAGGCGCTAGGGTCTCAGACGAGCCTGATGCGTTTGGGGGTACTGCTCAATAAAAGAATTGATACGGCTCAGCACTTCCTCGGATCGGCCGCCATGGCAATGGCTGGCCAAGGCACTCTTGTTGACATGATTGGTTTAGCAAAGGAACTGCATGATTCTCATGATGGGGGGGGCTTCAGTTTTATTGACTTAGCGGCTGATGAAGCCGGCGCTCAATTCGGTCGTTTGGCTATCAGCACGCCAGAAAAGGCCCAACAACTTCAAAATATTTTAAGACAAGACATCGATGAATCTCGGATTATTCCACCGCTGAAGGACTTACCCGAGAGCATGAACGAAGAAGAGTTTGTCGAGCGGTTTAAAGACGTTGGAAGCCCTGAGTTTGATGAACAAACACAACAAATTCGCGATCGAATCCTTTCACTACCTATCTATCAATAGCAAGAACGTCACACTCAGAAAATACGACCGCCTCTTCCGCAAAAACAAAAACGCCAGTCCCATGCATGGGACTGGCGTCTTCTAGTAAGCTCAGCGCTTTTATTCCGATTGGAAGGAACGATTCGCGTAGGCTGGCAGCCTTGGCATTTCGATCTTTGGAAACTCACCGGTCAAGCCATTTAGGAATGCCGTAATGTCGTTTACCTGTTCCAGCGTAAGCTCTTTATTTAACTGAAGCTTCGCCATTACCCGAACCGCATCCTCAAGTGTCCGAATCGTTCCATTGTGGAAATAGGGCGCTGTAAGTGCCACATTACGAAGGGTTGGCACCTTGAAATAATGCTTATCCGCTTCATTCTTAGTTGCCTCGTAGCGGCCCAAGTCCTTGGTGAAGCCGAATTGATCTTCGATCGGTGCGTACTCAATCATAGGAAACTTCTGATAGAAACCCGTTCCAGCCTGAGCCTGAGGTCCACTGAATGTAGGGCCAGAATGACAACCTACACAACCGACCTCGGCAAACGTGTTCATGCCGCGAACCTGTTGTTCAGTCAGAGCTGTCTTCTCTCCCTTCACAAAGCGATCGTAAGGGCTATTGGGCGTAATGAGGGTCCGCTCATAAGCGGCAATTGCCTTTGCGGCATTGTCAGCCGAAATACTGTCCGCTGTGCCAAACGCTGCAGCGAAAGCCTTGTTGTAGTCTGGAATGAGTTTTAATCTGTCGACAACATCGTCCCAGCTTTTCATACCCATTTCGATAGGGTTCGTAACGGGACCCTTAGCCTGAGCTTCTAAGCTTGGAGCACGTCCGTCCCAGAACTGGACCGCACTAAACGCTGAGTTCCATACAGTAGGGGCGCTTCGGCCACCGACTTGATTCTTAACACCAATCGAAACGCTGCGATTGTCCTCGCCACCATACATTACGTTATGGCAGGAATTACAAGACAGCACGCCATTAGAGGAAAGACGAACATCATGGAATAACATCTTGCCGAGCTCAACTTTGGCTGGTGTTGTTGGGTTATCAGCCGGCTCTGGCGCTTTGGCTGGAAGTGCCTGCCAATCAACTGCCGAAACCGACAGTGAAGACACTGCTAGAAGGGTGCCTAGCAAATGATTGAACTTGAACATGATCGAAGCCTCCTAGTATTTCTATAATGTCTCTGATGTTTTCATGCGCGGGTCGGAGCGCGCGAGGTCTTCTTATAGTGAATTCATCTCTGAAATGCAAACAAATCACCCCGTGAATAAACCCACCATGACCAACCCAACCGCTGAGTTAAGCTGCAAAGTAAACAATTAACTCTACGACATATCTATATGCCCCTAGTTCCTGAACTCGATAACCGAAGAGACCTCTGTCCAAATCGGTCTTTTAGAAACCTGTGCGGGCAAATCCCTTTGACTCAATGAACCCTATGTACCTGAATATAATAATACAAGTGAATTCATTAGCGGCGACTCATTTGGCAAGCTGAATGCGGCTTGCTACACTCAAAATATCCACTAGTCGTTTGGCTCACTTACAACTACACGGTTTACGATCTACATGACTCAAATGATTCAACCCTTTCAACGATTCTTGCACCTCGGCTTAGTCATGTTGCTTGCCAGCCAAACCCTGATGGGCTGTGCGTCCAACAAGAAAACCAAAACCCCAGCTGAACTTGCTGCGGAAGCTAATCAATCGACATTAGCTAACGAGCCTCAAAGTGCAACTCTGAATGCAAGAGTTCAAGCAATCAGCCGCAAGAACCGAATCCTCACACTTAAATTCCCAGATGAGAAAGTTGCCAAGGTACGCTGCGAAAATAGCGTAACCAATTTTGACCAAATCGGTGTAGGCGATAACGTTTCAGCCGATTTTCTTGATGATGTTGAGGTGTACATTCCCGGCCCGAATGGCAAGCCAATTTGGGATGATGTAAAAGAAATCAAGAAAGCGCCAAAAGGAACGAGGCCAGGTTCTGTTATCCTTAGGCCCTACGAATACACGGGTACGGTTCAAACGATTGACCTGAATTCACGGAGACTTATTCTAAAAGGCATCGATGGAAAAACGATTAGAGTGACCGGTAATGCACAGGTCTCTCGATTTGCAGAAATAAAACCAGGAGATAAATTGGTAGCTCGATTCTTGGATGTAGCCAAGATCAGAGTGTCTCCCCCCGAGGCGGGCTCAACGGCTAATAGACCCGCTCGACGACGGTAGTTTGCTTAATATTCGAATCGAATTAGTTAATGTCCCACATTAGCGAGTGTAAATTGACCTAAGACTTGCCCTCGCCCTGACAAAAGCACTAAATTGCCAGCCGCAATTTCCCATCGCTCGGTAGCATTGAGCATTTTAAGAAACTCAGTTTCTTGTTCGCCTAATCGGCCAGAACAGAATTTTCGTGTGGAAGCTACCTGGGTAAAACGCAAGTAAGCACCCGACGACTGATACGCCCCCACGAATGAATTGCAGCCTGAGTTGCCATGAACTCTATGATTTTTGACGTCTAAAAAGAAGCTTGCGAGATGTCCCCCGAGATCAGACGAACCGACTGGAGACTTTGGCGTCATCAACCTCCATTCGTTGTTTTCAAGCACCGATGCAGCGTTAACTTGACACCAGAGCAAGAAAAAACCCAAGAAATGACAAACAATCAGCAACTTCTCTTTGGAGGACATTGCTTTAATAACTGCTATTTGTGTACAACGATTTAGATGGGATGTTTATCTTCTTCCATATTGGTTGCAATGAGCCCTGCGAAAGCTCCAAGGAAGCCGTTAATCACAATCCAAAAAGGCATGGTCTCAAGACCGTAAAATCTCGAACCTGCAACAATGGCCCATAACATAGCCAGTAAAGCCGTAAGGATTGTACTAACTGAACCCACAATTCCGCCATGCATAAAGCCATGATGCCCAGCTTTTCTAGCTGCGATAAATCCTGGAACCAAACAGGTAGCCAATCCGAGAACTTGATTAATGGCGTATAGAAGACCTTGATTATCGCTTCCCGCAACTCGTTCACCAACCAAGAGTGGTAGAACAAGAATATGCAGGAGGTATAGCAACAGATAAATAGATATACCCCAAGATAACGCTCGCCCTTCTATAACCATAACCCAAACCTCCAAAATCACTCTATTTCAATGTGTTGAAGCTTAACGATACAAACAACTTGAAAATGAGACTCTCCAGGTAGTCTTTCGTTCAATAGGGTTAATTAGTCATGGTTCGGTCAATTGTCTGATTGGATTTGCTATTCTTCAACATCATGGCTAATGGGTTCATCACTATTCGAACTTTGCGTATATTTTTCTGGGACGAGGCAATTTCTTAATGAGTTCTTTTGTTGCTCGACTGGCACGTATGTGTGCCCGATACCCATGGGTGGTGCTTGGTCTCGCACTCATTGTTTCAGGCCTGTCGATTCTGGCGGCCTCTAAATTACCCGTCCATACTTCGCGCCAGGCTCTCCTCCCCCAAAATACTGAGGTGGCGCAAAGACTCAATCGGTTCTTAGAGAAGTTCGGCTCTGCCTCGGACCTCATGGTGGTTCTTGAAAATGCGCCAAGAAATGATCTGGAAACATTCGCAACCGAACTAGCAATCCGTCTCCGTTCAGAACCTGAAATCGCCCAAGTTACCGAGAGACTCGACCCAGCCTTCTTTCTCGATCATGCCTATCTGATGATGCCTCTGGATCAACTGCATGGATTAGAAGGCCTGATCAAGACAGGAAAAACTAAAGAAACGCCCTCTCTCGACCGACTACTTAATCAAGTAGGCCCTTTATTTGAGGTAAAAGCCTCCGAAGGCATCGTTGACCTCGAATCGACGAAATTGGGGCTTCATGGCCTGAAATCGTTCTTAGGTGAATGGACACGATGGATCAAGGAACCAACTGTTCCCAATAACCTTGATTGGCAACATCTCAGTGCCTCAGTAGGTGCAGAAGCCTTGGGTGGTGGATTCTTTGCCTCACGCAACGGTCAGATGCTCGTTATGTTCGTACACGCCAGAAATCATTCTAGCGATTTTAGCGTTCTTAAACCTTTCAATGAAAAGGTGCGCGACATCAGCCAGCAATTGGCGAATGAATATCAAACTCAAGGAAAGGCCCAGCCTATGATCGGCTTCACAGGCCTACCTGCTATCGAATTTGAGGAATATATCGATATTGAGCGCGACATCAAACTCGTGATTTGGTCAGCTGTTGGGCTTATTGCTGGACTGATCCTAGTCGTTGTAAGAAGTATCCGTTGGGCCATCGCTATTTTTGTGCCCATGGGATTGGGAGCACTTTGGAGTCTCGCCCTAGCCTACCTTACTGTAGGACACCTAACGATCATTACATCAAGCTTCCTTGCCATACTCTTTGGTCTTGGAGCCGACTACGGGATCTTCACCTCATCTCAAATTGCCGAAGAGCGAAAAAAAGGATCGTCACTCAATGAAGCCATCGCTCATGGCATGGGGTCATCTTTTCCCGCGCTCTTGACGGCGGGCGGTGCTTCCCTAATGGTTTTTGGGGCACTCGCCACCGTTGATTTCCCGGGATTTGCAGAACTTGGACTCGTAGCAGCGGGGGGGGTTCTGCTGATCGTGATCAGCACTTGGTTTGTTCAGCCTGCGATCTATTCATTACTGCCACCAAAAATAAGAACACCCATAAAGTCAGCATCGAAAAACCTTGTCAATATGAAGGGATGCTTTCCAAAGAGGCTGGCTATCGGTCTTGTATTCGTATCGGTGGTCACAGCCAGTGCGGGATTATTTCAAGGGATCCATCTGCCATTTGACTATGATGTACTAGCCCTTTTACCAAAAGATTCCAAGGCAGCTCAATACCAAAGGCGGATGGTTAATGAAACCGACTATCAGTCCGAGGTCGTGATTTTCACAGCAGAAAACATCGAGGATGCCAGAAGAATCACAAAAGAAGCAGGAAACCTGAAATCCATTGCCAAAGTTCAGTCCATCACAAATCTATTCCCACAAGATGCAGAACATCGCTTGACACTGGCTCAGGATTTGGGGAGGACCATTGAAAAAAGTACCCTGAAGCAACAAATTGATACCTTGGATGAAGCTGGTATCAGCACCGGCAATTTCAAACAGATCAAATCTCTATTGCAACAGTCGGTTGATCGCATTGATGAAGACGAGGAAAAAGCATTTTCTTCTGGCCACTCTGATATCGTAAAAGAACTGGATGACATTCGCGCAGAGATAAACATCATTATAGATAGTATCGATTCGAATCCTCGAGTGGCACAACTGAGATCAGAAGCCTTCTATCGCTCACTGCTTGCCGCAACACGTGAAGGACTTAAAATCGTAACCAGTTGGAAAAGCATGAAGACCTTAGATCCTATTGATCTTCCGTCTACGGTTCGAGACCGATTCTTCGCTTCAGATGGAACCATAGCGGTATATGCCTTTCCTGCCGAGAGCGTTTACAACCCTAAGAATCTCGACAGGTTAGTTAGCGATGTCTATCAAGTATCACCCAATGCGACGGGCTTCCCCACTACCCACCAAGTATTTTCAAAAGCGGTAGTAGACAGTTTTACTCACGGAACAGTCTTAGCCATTGCCGCAGGGCTTTTATGGCTTTGTCTTGTGCTCAGAAACGTCAAGGGCTTTGTTTTAGCATCACTCCCACTCTTTATAGGCGGTGGTTGGATGCTGGGTCTCATGGCCTTATTCGGACTTCGTTACAACTATGCGAACATCATTGCCTTGCCACTCGTCATCGCGCTGGCTGTTGACTACGGTGTCTGGTACAGCCACCGTTGGCGGGAGCTCGAAGGTTGGTCACCTTTCGCCATCACCATGAATGCCGGAAAAGTCATCGCATTGGCAGCAGGTACCGAATTTGCTGGCTTGGGCGCGATCACTCTGGCAAGCTACAGAGGAGTGAGCTCATTAGGCATTGATATCACCTTAGGCTTGGTGACCTGTCTGATTGCGACACTGGTCGTCGCTCCAGCGATTGGACAAATACTAGAATCCAAATCAAGCCCCTAGTCATTGAGATACGTCCATCAAAACTCGAAAGCTCAACGCTTTTAGGCAGCGACATTGAAGCTTGCAGGTGTTTCCCACGAATTCGAGGATAAAAACCTCTGTCCTGCCCCTTCAATATGCTGCTTGAGCTCCTCTTCAGTCACGCCAAGGATGGCCGCAATCGATTCCAGCGTCCAAGCTGGGCAACCGCTACGAACCGAAAACTGATCCGCGGGAGGAAGATAGCCGCGGTTGATCAAATTTAAGGCTTCTTGTGTATTGGGTGAAATGGGCCTCGACTCTAAATCTTTGCGTATATCCATACTTCTTTTTCTGCAACCACAACTCGTCGATGTACCATTTCTAAGGGTTATGGCGGAAACCATTCGCTCATTACCGCATGCGCACTGGCAAGAGTATCGGTAGTCCGTACCTATCCGCTGAAGCTCGCCGACAACACGCCAATGGCCAATTTGTTGGCCTAATTCAATTTTTTGTATTGTTTTTTTCAAGTGAGGATTCCCCTAGCTATTCATGATGAATACGAATTCTGGATCAACATAGTTAGATCCAGAATACAGTCACCATAGTTTTAGCAAAAATAGGGCCAGGAAGAATCCACGGCACCCCCCCTAATCAATTAGCATAACGATCAATACGTTACTTGCATTTCCAACCGATCAACCCGATGGGCCAAGGGTAGGATCAAGAACAACCCAGTCAAATCACGCAATTCCAAGGGAAATGACACAGAAAATTCATCTAGGAAGCGTAATCTAAGCAACCAGAACAACTCAGGCGCAACATACTGCATTGGCACGATGTCTGCAGAACAAAATTGGGTGAAGTATCGTTGTAACCTACCTTCACCCAAACAGCCTGACGTGACGATTTCAGAACGATTGAAACTATCGATGCGAACACATTGGCCTCACTTTTTTAGGGCAACGCGACGCAATCTGGTGCCACTCGTTGAACTTTTTAGTTTCGGAGGTTTAAGCATGATTAGCACAGCCCAAATGACACACTTACACTCGGATGCGTTTGAGGAATTGATCGCCTTCTGCAGAAACATCACATCTCCCGTTACAGATCATGATCTCAGCGCTTTCGTAGCTATCTACCAGTGTCTCAAGCCGAAACTTTCCCCCGAAGAGGAAAAGGAAGCAGAAGGATTAATCGAGAGACTCTCTCCCCATCATTGATGAGTACCCACTATGTGCCGAATCGCCATACAAGTTCAAGATGTCGCCGGGAACTGGTTAACCTTGGAATTCATCAATGCCAAAACCCGGCAATCTATTCAAAATGCCGTTCATCATGCGAAGCGCATGAGGCCCAATAAGACAATACGAGCGGTTGATCCTCAAAACGGGCTTGAGCTTTTCCAGGCTGCTATTGGGAACATACACGTTCCGCTTCAGCCATAAGGGGTATTCTTAAGTCCGCTCTTGCTCGATCCCTAATTCACTTTAGGGATCGTTGAGCACACTCACCTGCAAGAAATTCAGGTTTGTGATTTAATCACTTCAAATGTATATGATCTGATTAAGCACTCGGTGCCTTCGACCACCCGACTAAATATCGGTTACACATCTTTCCCTATACCGTGAATCAAAAAGCTTTTCTTGAAGTCTTCGTGGCCATTAGCTGCGTTATCATTACTTTATCCCCCGCACATTCCGCAGCAGAACCCGCGCCTGTTGTAGTTTGCTATCCCGGAGGTCCCATCAATGACTCAGAAGCCAATAATGGGATGGCTGCCATGCTCAGAGTCCTTGAACACTTGGGTCAATGGCCTGACCAGACCTTTAGTAGTTTTTTTACATCAAATGCGGATGAATGCCGAAACCTTCTGAGCACCAAGAAACCTGCCTTTGCGATCACTTCGCTTGGCCTTTTTCTAGAGGAACGCCCAGAACATAATCTTTTACCGATTGTCCAGCCACAAATGCGCGGCACGACTACTGAGACCTACCGCCTAATCGTCAAGAAAGGTAAATTCCAGAATTTGGATCAACTCAAAGGCAAACTGGTAGGAGGCACGGTATTTGAAGAACCGGACTTCATCAAGCGAATCGTTTTTAGAAATCATCTGGATCCCGCCAACTACTTCCAGCTCAAACCATCTAGACAAGCCATTCGTGCGCTCAGAGCGCTAGACAAAGATGAACTTGATGCGGTTCTGCTTAATGGTCAACAGTTTTCTGCGCTTGGATCCTTGCAACTTGGTTCACCCCTGGAGGCGATCTTCACCTCTGAGGCCATCCCTTTAATGGGCCTCGTTGCTAACGAAAAAAGCAGTACAGCAGCTGAGCGTAGTCGTTTTGCTAACGCCCTCAGCTCGATGTGCTCAGATCCGGAAGGCAAAAAGCTTTGTGATCTTTTTGGTGTTGAATCGTTCAAGCCGACGACTATTACAGTCTTTTCACCCATGATCAGCCTCTGGAACCAGGGCAAGTAAGTTTTGACTAAAGAAATACCTATACTCATCATTTGCCTAGGGTTCTTGTTGCAAGGCTGCACGCGTATTTCCACTCAAAATGTAGCCCTTTCCAATCTTTCAGACTGTCCGAAGGAGTCTGAGACGGAACTACTCAGTCATCCGCTCCAATATAATGCAACCACACCCACTCACAGATTGGAGTGCGTGCTTAATTTCCTTAGAAATACGTCCGACAAGACACTGATAGCGTCATCACTGGCTAGCCAGGTAGCTCTGCATTTGGCCGAAAGAACACAGGAGCGTCCAAGACAAGAGGCTTTAGCCATGGAAGGGGTGGGTTTTGCTGAAAAGGCTATTGCCTCTGGAGGGGCCAACGACGGTGGGGTCCATTACTATCTGGCTGCTAACTTAGGTCTTGCAGTAAGAGACCATGTCACTCAAGCAGCCGAAAACCTCTCTAGGCTTGAAAAAGAAATGCAACTGGCCTTAAAGCTCAACCCAGACATAGACTCCGGCGGTCCATTACGCTTACTAGGCACCCTTTACTTCAAGGCGCCACCGTGGCCGACTGGAATAGGCGATGGTGACAAAGCCCTTGATCTCTTGAAAAAGGCCGTTGAACAGCATCCAGAACACCCGCTGAATCATCTTTTCTACGCCCAAGCACTATTAGAAGTGGACGAACAAACGAGCCAGGCCAGGACTCAATTGGCCAAAGGTCTCGAAAAGTTGGCGTCGGGTCAATGGGGGTACAACAAAACACCCTGGCAACATGAGTTTGCTGAACTTGCAAAAGAATTGGGCGAATAGGCTGTCAAGCCTTTAGCATAACGAGCTGACAGATCGAAGGAAATGGACAGGACAAAACCAGTATCTAAAATAGAAAAAGCCACCCAAGAGGCTGTAGATCACCTGTTATCACTTCAAAAGCCAGAAGGTGATTGGGAAGGGGAGATGGTTTGGTGCACCATGATTCTTGCTCAAGCCGTCTTGGTACGTCACATTGTTGGAAAACCATACAGCCCTGAGGACTCCTCCAAGATCATCAAGCACTTTTCTGTTACTCAGGCAGAAAACGGTACATGGGGCATGCACCCTGAATCACAGGGCTACGTCTTTTTTACCGCCTTGGCTTATGTCGCCTTAAGACTCCTTGGAGTTCAACCTGAAGATCGGATGCTAACGCGTGCACGCAATTGGTTACACCAGCAGCCTGTCGGCGTTAAAGGCATACCGACCTGGGGTAAGTTCTGGCTCGCTTTAGTGGGCCTCTACGAGTACCCGGGATTAAACTCGATTCCACCCGAATTATTCCTTCTACCGAGTTGGCTTCCCTTCCATCCGCAACGATTTTACTGCCACACACGTCTTATATACCTAGGAATTGCTTTTATATCAGGCCATCGTTTTCGGTTCGAATTACCGGATGATCTTCGAACCTCTTTGCGTCAAGAACTCTATAACGAACCTTACGACCAGATAGATTTTGAATCCCTAAGACATACGCTTGCCCCTGGCGATGTCTATGTGCCAATTAGCCCTATTCTTAAGTTGATCTATGATGGCCTAGCGTTATTCGAACGCATACATCCTAAAAAACTTCGAGCTAAGGCCCTAAAAGTTTGTCTCGATCGGATTGTTTACGAGCAGAAAACCACTCGTTATCAGGGAATATCCCCTGTTAATGGTCTTTTGAATACACTCTCTCTATTTATTGACAACCCTGAACATCCAGAACTTGAAGCCAGTATCAAGGGCGTTGAAGCCTGGCGATGGGAGGATGATCAAGAAGGGCTTAGATATGTTGGAGCTCGATCAAATACTTGGGACACGGGGTTTGTCCTCCAGGCGCTTCTTGAACTCAGAACCCCAAACAAAACCACCCTTTCCGCTATTGAACGTGCCCATGAATTCCTGAAACAGGCACAAATGACAGAAGAACTGCCTGATTATGAAAGGTATTGGAGAGATCCGGCCCTGGGTGGTTGGTGTTTTTCTAACGGGGAACACAGATGGCCCGTTAGCGATTGCACGGCAGAAGCATTGAGCGGCCTACTTATGGCCTATGAACACCCCGCTTATGAGGGAAAAGCCCGTCTTGCAGACGTAAACCTGCTTCAGGCAGCCAAGTTCATCATTAGCCGACAGAACAAAGACGGTGGCTTTGGAACTTATGAGAAAAGAAGGGCAGGCAGATTGCTTGAGTTCATAAATCCTTCAGAAATGTTTGGCCAATGCATGACTGAACTTTCTTATGTTGAATGCACCGCGTCCTCATTGGCCGCTCTGTGTCACTTTAGAAAGCAATTCCCTGATTTATCCGATCGAGCGATCGATCAATCAATAGAGAAGGCCGTTCATCTGCTCCGAAAAAAACAATTACCCGATGGTTCTTATCAGGGTTTTTGGGGGATCAATTACACCTATGCCACATTTCATGTAGCCAAAGCCTTTCGTATGACCGGCATGACCCAGGATGACGAAGTGCTCACCCGTGCCGCGCGATGGCTAAAGTCGAAGCAGAGGGAGGATGGTGGTTGGTCAGAGCACTACACAAGCTGCCTCGAGGAACGTTACATAGAACATCCAGAGACCCAAGCCGTCATGACAAGTTGGGCCGTACTCGCTCTGCTCGAAATACTCCCTCCAGAGGATGTGGCAATTACGCAAGGAATACAGTGGCTTTTAAACCACCAACAAGCCGATGGCGGCTGGAAAAACCAAGCCGTAAATGGCGTTTTCTTTGGCGCTGCGATGTTGGATTACCGGCTTTATCATACCTACTTTCCAGTATGGGCATTGACAAGGTATACTGTTGCCAAAGGAGAGACATAGCTGTTGCTAACTGAACACAACAACCATAAAAAATACATGGTATCTAGGGCTTGGATGCCCTGCCTGGGTTCTCAAACAGGCAATGCAATCAGGAGACTCTCTAACCTTAAGGATTTAGTCGATACAAGACTAAACTCTCAAAGCTAAATATTACGAGATGGGTAAGCAAAACTTGACAATGCAAGTAAATGCGATGAACCAGATTGATGTCGACGTGCTGATTGCGGGCGGTGGCGTAACCGGATCCACCGCAGCAGCAGCACTTTCCTCACTGGGCCTTAAGATTCTTATTATAGAACCTAAAGCCCACAACGGCAGAAGACTGGCGGGTGAACTCATTCACCCGCCAGGCATCGACGGACTGCGTCAACTTGGGCTTCTTGAAAACGGAAGTGATATTGGATCGGAAATTAAAGGCTTTGCCATTTTTCCATTCGATCCAGAGCAAGCACATGTTGAATCCCTGACACTCCCATACAGTGAAGTTGAAGGGCTAGATCATGGTGGCATGGCAATCGAACACCAAACGCTCAAAGATCATTTACTCGAAAAAGTCAAAGCACTTTCCGACGTTGAGGTCTGGATGGGAGCGCGCGTATCAAGTATTGAAGAAGTTGATGCGGACAAAACTTATGCAGCCATCGTCACGAATGGTGACCAAGATACTCGAGTTAACGCAAGACTCATCATCGGAGCAGATGGCGCGATGTCTCAAGTCAGAAAGCTGACTGGGATCCCGCACGAAACTCACCGTTACTCGGGAATGCTCGGCCTCGAAGTTGATGACAGAAACCTACCTAATCCGGGGTATGGCAATATTTTCCAAAACCCGGTTGGCATCTCTTACGCATACAGCGTCACTAAAGGTCGCGCACGCGTCATGTTCGAAGTTCTCCGTGGCGATGACACGAAAGATTCAATACACGAACATTTGAAGTTTTTCCCTGCTGCTTTTAGAGCAGACATTGAAAAAGTTCTTAATGAAGAGAAGCCTCTGGCTGCTGCCAATTACCGTATCGTGCCGCAAACCAGCGTAAAAGCAAACATAGCTCTCTTGGGTGATGCACGCGGTTGCTGCCATCCACTCACGGCTTCAGGCATCACAACCGGTGTAAAAGACGCTTTAACGCTGAGAGATCTTCTCATCGAGCACTCTTTCAATGTACCCGTTGCACTCCGCCACTATTCCGTTCTATGTGGCAGAGTTCAGTTGACCAGAAGAACACTCTCTGAAGAGCTGCGTGAAGCGTTCCTATCGCATACAGCGGAAGCTAAACTATTGAATGAATGTATTTTCGCTTATTGGAGAACCAATCCAAAGGGCCGAGCGCACTCTTTGGCTCTGCTCTCCACCCAAGATAGCAGCATCCTCTCTATGGGCGCTCAGTTCATTTTCGTGGTCATGCAGGCCTTCAAAATGATTCCAAATCAGATACGGCAAAAGACACTTATGTCATGGATTTTCGCCATGACTAAACTGGCACAGAAAAGCCTAATCATTCCTCAAACGGCTGTAGCTCACTGGTTTAAGGAACAAAGTCTCTTCGCGAAATAAAAAACCCATTTTGAATTAAAAACCCCATAGCCAAAAACCATGGGGTTTTTTTATTTGGGCGCCTTTACTGTGATGGCATGAGTTGGGCAGTATTTCTCGGCTGCCCTAGCCTTCTCTATCAACTCAATATGCGGTGTGTCGGTGAGGATAGTCAGAACACCCTCATCATCTACCTTAAAGATCTCAGGAGCCTCAGCCATACAAGTGGCATGCCCCTTACAAAGGTCCATGTCTACATGAACCCTAAAGTAACTCTGCGCAACAGATTCTTCAGTGAGCACAACACTGTCTTCCACATTAGGCACCACCGTTTCGGTCAAATAGTTCCTTTTACGATAACGAATACGACAAGGTGAAGATGGCTCAACCACCATCTTGGTGTAATCATCTCGATAACTCTGATCCGCATCGACTAATTCAAACTCATATCGTCGTAATAAAACACAGAAGATAGCTTTGATTTGGAAAAGGGCAAACGCATTGCCTGAGCATTTATGCCTGCCGCCACCAAACGCTTGCCACCCATACAGATTCTTATCTTCGTTGCGTTCCGCCGTATAGCGATCAGGGTCGAATGTCTCTGGATCAGGAAAGATCTCTTCAATTCGATGCGTGACCGCAGGCGCAGCACAAACAAACTTCCCGGCCTTGATAAGATGCCCTTCAATTTCGAAATCCTTGAGGACTTTACGCATCAAAATAATCAAAGGAGGATGCAAACGAAGCACTTCTTTCAAAACATTTTCCAACTTAGGAATCTGCCTTAAAGACTCAAAAGTAACAGCCCCATCAGGACCAAACAACTGATCAAGCTCTTCTAGAACTAATTGCATCTGCTGCGGATGTCTCAACAACTCAATCAGGACCCAGGCCGTGGTACCGGAACTTGTGTGATGGCCCGCGAAGATCGTGGCCACTAACATCCCCGTGATTTCATGAGGTGTTAACTTGGTTCCATCCTCATACTCTGCATCAATGAGCGTCTGAAAGACATTGGGGCTATTTGAACGCTCCTTAGCTCTTCTCGCCATGATGTCAGTCACTAAGGACTGTAATCGCACACGCGCCTTGTCACGTCGTCGAAATACGGGCAAGGGTAGATTCGGAAAAACGTAAGCAATGGGTTTGATGCCTTGCTCAAGATCATGATAAATCTCAGCAAACTCTTTATTAAGCTCATGGCGGAACTCAGGCCCCAAAAGACAATGACTCGATGTGTATATCGTTAATTCCTTGGTAAATTCCAAAAGATCCAACTCACCTTCATCACCCCAAGCTGAAATAAGACCCTCAACCTCTTCCACAATGATGTCAGAGTAAGTCCTCATGGGTTTGTCGCGCAAAGCCGGCATCAGCATTTGCAACTGTTGGTTTTTCCGCTTAATAGGCGCATCGAAAACCACACCCGCCCCAAAAATAGGCGTCATGATTTTGTAAGCCGCCCCTTGATCAAGCTCTTCATCAGGTGCTCGATAAAACGCTTCACTGGCTTTGATGCCCGTCAAGAGAACCATACTCTGATGAAACATTTTGAATTCAGCTACATCTCCATATTTGGCTCTAAGACGCATCATAAAATCGTGCGGATTCTTACCAAAATCTAAAATGTGTCCAACGAAAGGATAGGCTCCCGGCAATCTCGGTGGCTCCTTGATGGAAGATGGAGAGGTGTTTTTATCTTGATCCATGTCGATATTTCTATAAGGCCAGCTTGATGTGATAACAAGGATGAACATCACCCTTGAAGCTCCGATCTCTAGTGATGATAACCCATCCCATCTTCACTCTGCACTCAAAGCGGCCAAACCTGGGATAGGCCTCATTGGTCTCGCTGGTGTAATATCCAAATATATTCACTGCACTAAAAAGATCAGGAAAAAGTATGCCCTCATATCCTCGTGAAGAACTCGAAGCCATGGTTGAACAGTGGCTCAAAGCCAATCAGGACTCTGAAAAAGCGGGGGATTGGGTGAAAAGTCTTGGTCAAATGTACACAGAAGATGCTGAGTACAGCTGGAATATGGGGCCTAACCGAGAGTTCATCGCCAAAGGCCGTAAAGAGATAGAAAACTGGGCACTAGGCGCTCACATGGAGGGCTTTGAAAAGTGGCGTTATCCCTATTACAAAATAATCATTGATGAAAAACAAGGCGAAGTCATTGGAATATGGCGTCAAGTAGCGCCCGTCAAACGGGATGATGGCAGCGAATATGAAGTGTCTGGTCTCGGTGGTTCTTGGTTCAGATACGGCGGTAACAATCAATGGGCATGGCAAAAAGATTTCTTTGACCTCGGAAATGTCAAAGCACTCTTCTTTGAGTTAGCTGCCGACGGCAAGTTAGAGGCACCCGTGAAGCTCAAATTGAGTCGCCTAGCTAAAGGGCTGTCTCTACCTGGAGTCTACCCCATTAACAAGGATCCAGGCCTATGGAGAAAACTGCAAGGTCTTCTAGCGATGATCCGAATCGTGATCCTTGGACGATAACTGAAAAGTAACGTGAAACCATTCGAAACCCGGAACCCAAGTGAATGAACACGGTCTTAAGCTACAACGCTTCGGCAAAAATCCGAAGGGTTATAGCCACTTAACAAGATGATTGGAGAATTAAAATGATCAAGAAGCCGTTACTCGCAATAGCATCAGGCGTTATCTTTGTAGTTCTTTGCCTTGGACAATCTGCGGTTGCTGCAGAGAACCATAAGGAGGAAGCCACAAAGCACGCCCTAGCCGCGGCAGAGAGTGGTTTAAAAGGAGATGCGAATGGAGCGGCCGAGCATGCCAAGGCTGCTAAAACCCACGCTGAGGCAGCCGAGCAGGAGAAACCCAATGCTCATTTAGAAGCAGGCATTAAAAACCTTAACGAGTGCATCGAACACGCCAAGATGGGGCATGCACAAATAGCTGGGGAGTCAGCTGAAGCGGCGGCCACTCACCTTAAGGCTGCAGAAAAAGCCATGTAACGCTTTTTGGTAGCTGTGCGCTTCTGTCACCCCTATGACAGAAAGAATCGGGTTAGCTCATCAGGCCTAAATTCGTCAATACAAAAGAAAGGCGAACGGCCTGATGAGGCCCTACACAAAGATTCAATCTCAAGACGCCTTGATTCGTAGCCATTCTTTATAAGACGCTTAAGACTCTGCCTCATCCATAACCGTTTTTCCTGGCCCGTTTCGGGATCTTTGATAACCACAAGACCCGATGAGGGGAGCCTTTCAAATTCAGCTTGGTCCCATAAGACGACGGGGACCACATCATGCCCAGATAAACTGTCCAGAACACTATGGGCAAAGTCCAAAGGAAAATGAAAATCTGAAACAAGAAAAACAAGAGATTTCTTCCGCCCAATAAGCTCATAGGCGTTTCTGAGTGCAGATACACCTCGCCCATTGAGTACTGAACTCAAAAGGGTATCCCTAAACCGCCCCATCTCGCCCCTATGAAACTTAAGGGGTAAGTGAAGATCACTACGAATCACATCATCACAACCTATAAATCCAAACGGATCACCCTGACGAAAGGATGACCAGGCCACCCCAGCCGCAACGTCAGCCAAGATCTTCTGTTTGGATTGATTGCCCTTGAAGCACATCGAAGCGGATAGGTCTGCCACCACCCAAACGGGTACGCTACTTTTTTGCCTGAAGTTTCGAACACTTAACTGACGAAAAGGATCACGAATGCTAGCCCTTACATCGATATCCCTTGGACTTGGATTAGAAAGAAATGGTGTATGCCCCACAAACTCGAAACCCTCTCCCCTGTGGCGGCTTGGATGCCCCCCAGGAAGAGCACTGGCCGTCCGCCAGGGAATTGTGTAAACGAATTCTTCCATTTACGGCGCCGTAACCTTCGAAAGAATACTGGATAATAACTCAGGGATAATACTGTCACGGCGAAGCTCGTATACAGGCTGCAAGAACACTCTGTGCCCTACAGTTTCACGGAACACGGCATGCAGATCCTCAGGAATCAAATGATCTCTGCCCTCAATCCAAGCGTTCACTCGCGCAGCGCGCATAACCATGCTCATCCCTCTAGGACTAGCTCCGGCCATGATTAAACGCGACATATCGGTATCACTGAGTCGAACACCATACTTTTCTGGATTGCGCGTAGCCTCCCACAGATCTAAGGCATAAGCTCTAAGTGTTTCAGTCGCGGTTACTTGACTTTGTATGACTGGGGCTATTTCAGGAATCTCTCGATAAGGCAGCGTACCCGGACGAATGGCATCAATTAACCGATCGACATCATGAAAACGTGGGTCAAACATTAACTGCTCAAGAAGTACTGAATCCCGGGGCGCTGCTATGTGAAGTTCCATCAGAAACCGATCACGGGCAGCCGAGGGGATTTCAAACGTTTCTTCACGCTCAACCCTATTGCGGTCAGCGAAGATTTGTAAGTACGGAAAGTAATGCTCACGATTGAATGCGGTCAGACTTCTTTCAGCCATGACTCTAAGTAACAAGGAATGAACCTGGGGACGCGCCCGATTGACCTCATTAAAGAAGAAAACAGAAAGCATTTCCCCATGCTTAAGAATAGGACCTGGATCTACCTGCGGAAGGCCCTGATCATTAATATAGGTATGATATACGAGATCATTTGGCATCAAATCAATCGTGCCTTCTATGCGCTCGTAAGCGCCTCCAAGTCCCCTAGCAACCGCTTTTAACAGAGTTGTTTTTCCAACACCCACATCGCCCTCGAGCATGACATGCCCGCGTGACAGAATCGCCAGAGTGATCTTTCGGACTGCGTCATCCATTCCGACCACTACCGTCTGAACTTCCCGCTCGAAAGACAGCGCCCTATCTCGCCATTCGTTCAACAGATTCGCTTTTTCAAAATCACTCATACCGAAGTTCCACCTGTTAAAAAGCAAAAACCCCGCTTAGCGGGGTTTCTACAAACTCTAACGTCACGGGTCTCTAACCCGATCAAAAGGTAATTAGGCACCCTTTCCGGATGTTTGCTCAATCAGTGCATCACAACGCTTAATTTGGCTATGTCCGAACGCCACCAACTGGCGGCCGATATCCACAATCAACTCACAAAGTTCAGGCATTTTCGAAATAGCGAGGCCAACGTAACCTAAAGCACAGATACCAATGGTGGCCGCCATCAGTGTCGGCAGACCGAATGCACTGAAAAGACGAGTGATCTGAAAAAGAAGATCCAGTGGAAGCAACAACAGAATGCCTGCATACATCAGCGCGGCAAAGGTGAAGAACACAAAGGTAATGAACTTGAAAATCTTCACCACTGTCTGATCGAGTTTCATAATTTTTATTTCCTGCCTCTTAAAGCACTACAACTAAAACTGCTGGAGCAAACCAATACTCCAAACGGTTGAGATCTACAGCACAACCCTAATCGTCCGTGAAGCCCAACCTCAAAGGAGGCATTCTAACATAATAGCCTCGCATCGCACCCCACTTGGCCATGCCTTTATGGCAGCCTTTTGCCCAAATAGCCCTTATACAAGGCGTTATAGACCGATAAGAACCGCCTCTGCACGAGCACGTGATCGGTTTCCTTGATTCCAACCTCTGGGCATGACAGAATTCCCTAGCGTTTTACTCATAGAATCAATCATGACCATGGAAATTCTACTCTCCAATCCCAGAGGCTTTTGCGCAGGCGTTGACCGAGCCATAGAAATTGTCGACCGCGCGATTGAAGTTTTTGGCGCCCCCATCTACGTTCGTCACGAAGTTGTTCATAACCGCTATGTCGTTGAAGGACTCCGAGAACGGGGTGCTGTCTTCGTTGAAGAACTTTCCGAAGTACCCGAGAACTCCACGGTCATTTTCAGTGCCCATGGAGTGTCTAAAGCTATCCAAGAAGAAGCGAAACTTCGAGGTCTTCAAGTATTTGATGCTACCTGCCCCTTGGTAACCAAGGTACATATCGAAGTACACCATCACGCTAATCAGGGTCGTGAGATTGTTTTCATAGGTCACGCAGGTCACCCAGAGGTTGAAGGAACGATGGGCCAATACGACAACATCAACGGTGGCATCTACTTAGTGGAGTCCCCGGAAGACGTATTGGCGCTCGAAGTCAAGAACCCTAACAATCTGGCCTACGTCACGCAAACAACTTTATCCATCGACGACACCCAGGCCGTTGTAAACGGGCTCAAGTCTCGATTCCCTGATATCTGTGGCCCAAAGAAAGATGACATTTGTTACGCCACACAAAATCGTCAGGATGCGGTCAAAAAACTGGCCGATAAATGCGACGTGATTCTTGTTGTAGGATCACCTAACAGCTCAAACTCAAACCGACTCCGTGAGATCGCTGAGAAGCTTGGCTGCGCCTCCTATTTGATTGACGATGCAAAACACGTCAAACGCGAATGGGTTGATGCGGCAAAATGCGTTGGCATCACCGCCGGCGCGTCTGCTCCAGAAGTACTGGTCAGCGAAGTCATCTCAAAACTCAAAGAATGGGGTGCAACCACCGCTGTTGAATATGCGGGGATCGAGGAAAAAGTTGTATTCTCCTTACCCAAAGAACTGCGTAAATCCGCATAGTTTCAATTCAGGTTTATCAGAAAGAGTGAGCGCTCCATCGAGCGCTCCACTCTCCTTATGAATTCTACCAAGCCGTTATCATTTAATCGTCTCGCCTTGAATGGTCTATGGACCAATAATCAAGCATTGGTTGCACTCTTAGGTCTATGCCCGCTTTTGGCCGTCAGCAACTCCATCGTCAATAGTCTAACCCTAGGCCTTCTAACAACCTTAGCGCTCACTCTTTCTAACGGTTGCATATCACTGTTCCGCAAGATCATTCCACATGATGTTCGGCTACCTATTTTTGTTCTTGTGATTGCCTGCATTGTGACCGTGCTTGACCTCCTGATGAACGCATGGCTTTATTCTCTCTACAAAATATTGGGCATCTTCATACCTCTGATCGTAACTAACTGCGCCATCATCGGCCGAGCTGAAGCATTTGCATCAAAAAATCAGTTGAAAGCCGCTCTCCTGGATGGATTCTTCATGGGTATAGGATTTACCATGGCGATTGTCGCCCTAGGTGCCGTTCGAGAAGCCATAGGCACCGGACATTTGCTACAGGGGGCTGACATGCTCTTTGGTCCGACAGCGAAATCTTGGGCGTTCGAAGTGTTCCCAAACTATCAGGGATTTTTGCTCGCTATTCTTCCCCCGGGCGCTTTCATGGGCCTTGGGTTTTTGATCGTGCTGAAAAACCTGATTGAGGAGAGAAAAAAGACGAACACACGACCCGTTGTGCTTACAAAACGCTCATGAAGAGAGAGCAACGTCTAGCGCTCTTCGAGCAACTCGCGCACTTCATTCCTAATCCAAGAACCGAACTCGAGTACAACTCTCCTTTCGAACTGCTGGTGGCCGTTGTTTTATCGGCTCAAGCAACCGATAAGGGCGTCAACAAAGCCACAAGGCGACTTTTTCCTGTAGCCAACACACCGGAATCGATTCTGGCATTGGGTGAAGAAGGACTCAAAAACTATATCAATACAATTGGACTTTACAACAGTAAGGCCAAACATATCCTAGGACTCTGCAGACAATTGATCGAGCGTCACGCAGGCCATGTACCCTCTTCTCGGGAGGACCTTGAATCATTGCCAGGCGTGGGGCGAAAAACAGCGAACGTCATCTTAAATACCGCCTTTGATCAACCGACCATCGCTGTTGACACCCATATTTTTAGAGTCGCAAACCGAACGGCACTCGGTCCCGGAAAAACCGTACTCGCGGTTGAAAAGAAGCTCTTGAAGAATGTACCGAAAGCCTTTCTGAAGGATGCGCATCATCTCCTCATCCTACTGGGCCGTTATACCTGCACGGCCAGAAGCCCGAAATGCCCCTTTTGCCCAATAAATCACCTCTGCGAGTACAAGCAAAAAACCCGATAGAACAAAAACAAATCTAGGAAACCTTAGAAAAGGAACACGCCAATCTATTGACGTACTCACGGTTTCAGGGTGTAATAGACGGCTTAGCAGTTTTGCTGGCCAAGTAGCTCAGTTGGTAGAGCAGGGGATTGAAAATCCCCGTGTCGGCGGTTCGATTCCGTCCTTGGCCACCAGCTATTCAGGGCTTACCCCAATCTTAAGGGTAAGCCCTTTTTATTGGCGAAGGACACTGGCTCAAGACCCTGATAAACCCAGACCTGAGCCCACCCCAAGAATTAGCTGTTTTGGAATTGTCCGACTCCATGTAAAATGTCGGGCCACTGGAACTGCAGAAACAGACGTGACTTGCTGTTGGCCATATTCTTTCCAAGGCCTGCAGATATCTCATCATAAGTAAGCAAGACAATAATGGCCCAATTTAAGGCCAAGACGAACAGACCCAATTGCCCGGAAGGCCTACTTTAAGCCCTTAGCACACAGGACCTTTTAACATGACTTTTGTTATCACAGAGAACTGCATTAAGTGCAAATTTACCGACTGCGTAGATGTTTGCCCTGTGGATTGTTTTCATGAAGGACCCAATTTCCTCGTTATCGATCCAGACGAATGCATAGACTGTACTTTATGCGAGCCCGAGTGCCCTGCCAATGCGATCTTCTCTGAAGACGAAGTACCGGATAATCAACAACACTTCATTCAATTGAATGCCGAGCTTTCCAAGACATGGCCTTCAATCAGCGAAGTCAAAGCCGCCTCCGCTGATGCGGATGAATGGAATGGCAAATCAGGAAAACTCGAGCTTCTTGAAAGATAACACCCGATCTTTGAGGGGGGCGATGACATCCCCCCCTTGTCCTTCCTAGCTTCTTAGACCACAAGCACTCCAAACAGATACACCCACCCAGGTGTCTGTTGGTGCTTAAACATACGCGCATTCTTCTCGAGGCTTAAGGCCTACTTCATCTCTAATCGAGAAGGCAATAACACTTAACCTGTGATATAACTTATTTTCATTACAATACAGAAAGTGAGCACGGTTTAGTTATCATGAAACTCCAACAATTGCGTTACATCTGGGAAGTCGCTCAACATGAACTCAATGTATCGGCTACAGCAGATAGCCTTTACACCTCACAACCGGGTATCAGCAAGCAGATTAGACTGCTGGAGAATGAGCTTGGCATTGAAATCTTTAGCCGAAACGGTAAACACTTCACAGCTCTGACTCCTGGTGGCGAACACATCGTCGCTGTAGCGGGCGATATCCTGGCGCGCGTTCGTGACATCAAACAAATTGCCGAAGAAAGCCTTGATAAACAGGTGGGCACACTAGCGATAGCTACCACACACACACAAGCCCGATACGCTCTTCCATCCGTTATACGTGAATTTAGGCAGCGCTATCCCCACATCAAGCTGACCATCAACCAAGGAACGCCTGCGCAAATTGCAGAACAGGCCTCGCGAGGCATCGTAGATATGGCCATCGCAACCGAGGGCACGGACTTATTTGAGAACCTTGTTACACTGCCCTGCTACCAATGGAATCGAAGCGTCGTCGTACCGAAAGACCACCCACTCGCATCCATAGAGAAGTTAAGCCTTGAAGAATTGGCTAAACACCCATTGATCACTTATACATTTGGATTTACAGGGCGATCTCAATTGGATGCCGCTTTTGAACGGGCAGGCCTCCATCCACAACTCGCCCTAACTGCGGTAGATGCAGATGTTATCAAGACTTACGTAAGGCTCGGGCTTGGGGTTGGGATCGTTGCACACATGGCTTACGACCCACAGACAGACAGCGACTTGACTGCTTTAGAGGCGAGCCATCTCTTTTCAGCCAGTACGACCAAAATCGTACTTAGAAGAGACATGTTCCTTAGAACTTTCATCTATGACTTCATAGCACTCTTCGCGCCACATCTAGACCAAGGCATTATCGACCAGGCCATGCATGTCCGAGACAGGAAAGAATGGGATGCTCTGTTCGGAACCATCAAATTACCCGTACATTAAGCATCCACAATAGGGCAGCTACTTAAGATTGCCGGCGTGAAGTCCGCACTCTTTCTTGGCGGCATCTTCCCACCACCATCGCCCTTCACGCTCATGCTGGTTGGGCAAAACAGGTCTCGTGCACGGTTCGCAACCTATGCTAACGAATCCCTTACGATGAAGCTCATTGAACGGGACGTCGTACGCCTCTATGTAATCCCATACTTGAGCCAATGACCAACCAGCTAAAGGATTGAACTTGATCAGCGTGTGCATGGAGGTAGAAAAAGCCGTATCTAGCTCAACCTCTAAAAGGTCTGTTCTTGTGGGATTCTGATCGCGACGCTGCCCAGTTATCCAAGCATCGAGGGTCGCAAGTTTTCGTTTCAAGGGTTCGACTTTTCGAAGCGAACAGCACTCAGTGTGGCCATCTTCAAAAAAACTAAACAGACCTTTGTCCCGGGTGAATTGCTCGAGCGCAGTATGCTCAGGATACAAGACCTCTAACTCAACAGGATAATGTTGCCTTACCTTTTCAATGAGTTGATACGTTTCAGGATGAAGACGCCCGGTATCCAGCGTGAACACACGGCATCCTGGCTTTAACTGGGCAACCATATCCACAAGAACCACATCTTCAGCACCGCTAAACGAAACTGCAATTGAGTCAAAATGAGAGAGCGCAGCTTTCAGGATAATGCGTGGGCTCTTGCCCTTAAGCTCTTCCGTTAAAACCTCTAGATTGAACGTTGCTGTAGTCATCGAATTTCCTTGATTTGATTCAGCACTCAAGTTTGTTATGTTTAGAGTCCATGCAAGTCACCCTCGTCATCAGCACCGTCATCTTGACTGGGCTCAACCGGGATCTTGTAGCTTTCTGTTGCCCACTCACCCAGATCAATCAACTTACAGCGCTCCGAACAAAAGGGACGAAACAACTGCTGCTCAACCCAAGGCACAGCTCGTTCACACACGGGACATTTAACGACCGTAGACACGCCAACTGGACTCCTTTAGAACAAACAACACGTCAATTGGAACTGGATGTTTTCCATAGACTGTGTCGAACGCTCCATCGACTCCCGCTGCATAAATCGGATGGTGAACCGATGTTTCCCACCACTGATCTCAGCATAATAGGGTACAGACTCAGGAATAGTGACGCGCACTAACTGGTAAGGCAAAGAAAAATCCAAGGCCTTCTGAAAAAAACCGGAGGTCGATTGTTCGATACTGGGCTTAGCACATGTTCTTATGAAATTAAGCAAAATTTCAATGGCCGTTCGAATCAGCAAAAAGGGTTCGATCCATAAGTTAAGCTCTTCAAGACGAATCTTTTCGTCCGTTCTTAGCCAGTGATGATAAGCAGGAGAATCAAAAGAACAGGTGCCCCCCGGAAGATTATTTCTCTGGGAAATAGCTTTAAACAGTTCATTCTCCATTAAAGAGTGACCAACCTTCCCTGATGTCCCGTAAAGTTGCTTGCCCACAACCTCAAGTCTGGACAAGATACTGGTCAGCTTTTCCTGATCGACGCCAGCCCCAAGCCTTGCCATCTTATTGAGCACAGCGGATTGTCGATCAATTTCCTGAAGCGTTTCAGCTTTGAGATCGTTTCGATTAAATACGCCGACAATATCCACCAGTGTAGACACGACAACGCGGGTATCCCATATGGTACTACCCTGCATAAAATGGTCGAGTTGAGCAAAGAGTTGCTCAAGACGAATAAACAAACGAATCCGCTCATTCAGCGGGAATTCGTAAACAATTAAATCATTCAAGGAATGTATTCCAGACCTGGCCATTAATATACCGACCAGTGCAAGCAAAAAAGACTCACACCCTACTCCAGTTCATTGTCGCGTTGCAAAAGGAAATAAGTCAAGCCTACTCAGAGTTTATGCTGAGCAAGGGTTACATACCGATCATGCAGAATAGCCACTTGATCAACGAGATCCTGGATATCTCCTTCATTATCAATAAGATCATCTGCAGCGGAACGTCTTTGAGAGCGATCATACTGCGCGGAGATAATCTGCTCATAAAGATCCAAGGTCATCCCCTCTCGATGCATGACCCTTTCACGCTGCTGCGCCGGCGGACAATCAACAACTAATAATCGATCTACCCGATGTCGCTGACCTGTCTCCAGCAAAAGAGGGACCACAAGGATAGCGTAGTCTGAACCTGCAAGATCAGCCTGACGCTCCATCTCATCAAAAATTAAAGGGTGCAACAAGGCTTCCAACCACTCTCTTTCAGAGACATCAGAAAACACTCTATGTCTCAGGAGACCTCGATCAAGATGTCCCTTTTCCATCACTTCCGGACCAAAGTGTTGAATGACCCGATCATATGGGCCTGTACCCGGCTCTAATAAGGCTCGAGAGAGATCGTCAGCATCAATAACCGTGATGCCCATCGTCCTAAAAAGATGGGCGACTGTTGATTTTCCAACCCCAATACCGCCGGTAAGACCTACCCTATAAGCGCTCATCCCATACTCTTCTTAGAGAGCGCTGATTTTAAGCTTCTGAGCCTCAAGCTCTGAAAGACTGACTTTAAGATCAGCCAGCCTAGCGCGCTCCTTCTCAACCACCTGCGGTGGGGCCTTAGCCATGAAGGCTTCATCACCGAGTTTTGCCTCAAGTCTCGGCATTTCCTTAGCCACTCGCTGAATCTCCTTTTCAAGACGGACGAGTTCCGCCTCTTTATCTATCAAGCCCTGCATAGGAATGAGTAACTTCATATCGCCAACCAGTGCAATAGCAGACTCAGGGGCAACCTCGCCTTTCGGCGACAGCCATCTTACGCTTTCAATCCGCCCAATACGGTGAATATATTCGCTGTTATTCTGAAGCCATTGGTGATCTTGTGGGGTTCCATTCTCAAGAAGCACATTAAGTGGCTTACCTGGCGGAATATTCATTTCGCCTCGAATTCTACGAACACCCAATAAAACCCCCATCACCCAAGCCATTTCCTTCTCAGACTCAGGATCTTGATCCTCCACGACTTGTTCAGGATAAGGTTGCAGCATGATGGTTTCGCCCACCATCCCCGCCAACGGCCCCACCCTTCCCCAGATTTCTTCTGTGATGAAAGGCATAATCGGGTGAGCCAAGCGAAGAACTGATTCCAATACACCAACCAGAGTCTTTCGAGTCGCACACTGCTTGAATGGATCCTCGGACTGTAAGCTGACCTTAGCAAGCTCCAAATACCAGTCACAGTATTCGTTCCAGATAAATTCATAAAGGCTTCGTGCGGCAAGATCGAAGCGATACTCTGAAATCGCTGCCCTGGTCTGACCAATAGCCTGATCAAGGCGAGCGCGTATCCATCGATCAGGCAAGCTCAAGGTCTCTGGTGACTTTAGAGAAAGATCCTGACCTTCAGTATTCATCAAAACATAACGTGCTGCGTTCCAAAGCTTGTTACAAAAGTTTCGGTAGCCTTCAACACGCCCCATATCAAATTTGATATCACGCCCGGTAGATGCAAGCGATGCGAACGTGAACCGAAGGGCATCACAGCCATAAGATTCAATACCCGACGGAAATTCCTTACGCGTACGAGCATCGATCTTTTGTGCCATTTGCGGCTGCATCAAACCGTTGGTTCTCTTAGCCACGAGTGCATCAAGGCTGATGCCATCAATGATATCGAGCGGATCCAAGACATTACCCTTGGATTTGGACATTTTCTGCCCTTCGGCATCTCGAACCAAGCCATGAACATAAACCGTTTTAAAGGGAACCTCAGGTGTCCCATCTGGGTGTTTCATGAAATGCATGGTCATCATCACCATACGCGCAACCCAGAAGAAAATAATGTCGAAACCCGTAACCAATACATCGGTTGGGTGGAACAGTTCGAGTTCAGGGGTCTTGTTGGGCCAGCCCAATGTCGAAAAGGTCCAAAGAGCTGAAGAGAACCACGTATCGAGGACATCATCATCCTGCCTCAGCGGTTCGTCAGCAGAAAGGCTGTATTTGCTCCTGACCTCAGCTTCGTTACGACCGACATAAACATGGCCGTGATGGTCATACCAAGCGGGTATTCGATGCCCCCACCAGAGTTGCCTCGAAATACACCAGTCTTGAATATCTCTCATCCAGGAGAAATAAAGATTTTCGTATTGCTGAGGGACAAAGCGAATACGCCCATCCTCCACGGCCTCAATCGCAGGCTTTGCAAGCGTCTTGGCATCGACGTACCACTGATCAGTCAGCCAAGGTTCAATAACAGCGCCCGAACGATCACCTCTAGGCACCTTCAAAGTATGAGGCTCAGTTTTTTCCAATAGGCCCAAACTCTCGAATTCGGCGATGACTTTCTTCCTAGCCTCGAATCGATCAAGCCCCGCATAGGCATCAGGCGCTCGCTCACCATGAGAGCCCGCATACCCCTCAAACGTCAACACCGTAAATTCACGGAGAATCTTGGCGTCGCGATCAAGAACGTTAATGATGGGTAGACTGTGACGCTTACCCACCTCATAGTCGTTGAAGTCATGAGCGGGCGTAATTTTGACGCATCCTGTCCCGAATTCGGGGTCAACATAGTCGTCCCCAATAATGGGTATGTCCCTCTGAACGATCGGCAACCTTACCGTTTTACCAATTAAGTGCTGATAACGAGGATCATCGGGGTGAACAGCAACAGCCGTATCGCCCAGCATGGTTTCTGGGCGAGTAGTAGCCACAACCAAATAGCCCGAGCCATCGGTTAAAGGGTAGCGAAAATACCAAAAACTGCCCTTCTCTTCCTCACTCTGAACTTCTAGATCAGATATAGCGGTATGAAGCTTTGGATCCCAATTGACGAGCCGCTTACCACGATAGATCAAGCCTTCATCATAGAGACGAACAAAGGCCTCCTGAACAGCCTGAGATAAGCCTTCATCCATAGTAAAGCGCTCTCGACTCCAATCAACCGAGGAGCCCAATCGTCGCAATTGGCGAGTAATGGTCCCACCCGACTCGCCCTTCCACTCCCAAACCTTTTCCAAGAATGACTCACGACCAAGATCATGGCGAGTAACGTTCTCTGCGGCTAACTGGCGCTCAACCACCATCTGGGTTGCAATACCCGCATGATCCGTTCCCACCTGCCAAAGCGTTCTTGACCCTTGCATCCTCTGGAAACGAATCAGAGCATCCATGATGGTGTTATTAAATCCGTGTCCCATGTGGAGGCTACCCGTCACATTAGGCGGCGGGATCATGATGCAATACGGTGTGCCCGTTCCTGAGGGCGCAAAATAGCCTTTGGCTTCCCAGGTTGCGTACCAGCGTTCTTCTATAGCTTGGGGTTCGTAAGTCTTATCCATGTTGGTCAAAAAACAAAGGCGCTAAGGCCTTAGAAAAAGTTAGTAATTGCCTTAATACGTTCGCTTAGGCACCCGCATCGAGTTGATGCGTCGTTATGGCATGGCCCGCGTCCTGGTAAACCCTATAGCGCTTTCTGCCCATTTCTTTGGTGCCCCCATCCTGATCGATCAACTCAGCCACACGATCAAAGCGCCCGTACTCCTTGGGTACATGGCTATCCAAGTTAACCAGAACATCATGCATTGCAGGAGGGATGATCCCATGCCCCAGCATAATGGGTGCATGAGGCTCACCCGAAACATAGATTTCATGAGCGAGAAAGCTGCCCTGCCTGAAAGTCCAGAGAAGATCATCCATCGTGCGGGTCTCTTCTTCAGACCCTGTCTTCAGAAAAACGGTATGGCCTTGCTTGTAGGCCTTCTCAATCAGCCTGCAAGTAACCAGACGACGGGTATGCGCATCTTGGCTTTGGAGCAAATAGAAGTCGACCCTACTCATTTTTGAACTTGGTTAATAAGGTAACGAACCAAAAGGGGAACTGGACGGCCGGTCGCACCTTTTTCAGCACCTGTCTTCCAGGCCGTACCTGCGATATCTAGATGAGCCCAGGGGAAATCCTTAGCAAAACGAGAGAGGAAACAGGCCGCTGTCACGCTACCCGCGTCCGGCCCACCAATATTCGCAAGGTCAGCAAAATTCGACTTGAGTTGATCTTGGTATTCATCCCAAAGAGGCATACGCCAGACGCGATCGGACGCTTCCTCCCCTGCTTGGGTCAGAGCCGTTGCCAGATCTTCATTATTACTCCATAAACCACTTGGGTGGCGGCCTAAGGCTACGATACAGGCGCCTGTGAGTGTAGCGACATCAATGACACTCAAGGGCTCATAACGTTTGGCGTATTCAAGGGCATCACATAAGAGCAGGCGGCCTTCAGCATCGGTGTTGAGGATTTCTATGGTTGTTCCAGCCATGCTCTTAACGATATCACCTGGCTTATTCGCAGAACCCGAAGGTAGATTTTCAGAAGCCGGTATTAGACCGACGACATTCATGGGCAAACCAAGCTCTGCAACGACACCGAGCGCTGCAATGACGCTGGCACCGCCACACATGTCGTATTTCATCTCGTCCATACCCAGCGAGGGCTTGATGGAGATTCCACCTGCATCGAAGGTCAAACCTTTACCAATCAGAATATGGGGTTTGGTTTTGGCGGACGCACCACTGTATTCCATAACAATAAAGCGAGCGGACTCAATGCTCCCCTTAGAAACCGAAAGAAAAGCACCCATGCCCATTTCTTCGATGTCTTTTTCCCCAAAAACCTTCACCTTTAGCTTTTTATGGTGCTTTGCAAGCTTTTCAGCCTGATCGGCCAGGTAACTGGGCGTACAAACATTTCCGGGCAGATTTCCAAGCGTTTTTGCAAGACTGACACCTTGAGCAATCGACTGACCTTGATCGATTGCCTCCTTGACCCCATCATGCGGACCTTCGCCACTCACCAAGAATTCGACTCGACTCAATTTAGACTTCGAATCCCCAGCGTCACTTTTCATCTCAGTGAATCGATATCGACTCGACTCCAAAACTTCAATGAACTGCTCTACTTGCCACTCCTTGGTTTTCCCAATCACATCAACTTCATGCAGGACGCTGACGGCGTGTTTAGTATTCGATTGTAAGAGTGCCTTTGAAGCTGAAGCCAGCGCTTTACGATAAATCGCCGCGGAAAGATCCTCTTTCTTTCCCAAACCCACCAGAATGATGCGATCAATTTCGGGATTTAATGTGTGAGGCACGACAAGAAGGTCACCCACTTTGCCGTCAAGGTCATCACGTTTCAATATCTTCTCAAGCAAACCATTCATGCGCCCATCTAACACCTCTGCCGATGGTGAGAGTTTTCGTTTCTGAAAGAAGCCTAGAACAAGACAAGGCGTGGCAAGACTTTCAATAAATTCAGATTTCGCTAGGTATTCCATATAGTAAAATGCTCCATGGGGAGTTTGATGGCGCCTACCTGATTAGAATGTCATCAAGAGGCCGGGCTGCTTAAGTTACAATTGTCGCAAGGATATCAAGCGAAGGTGCCGGACGTCCAAACGGAAATTCACCCAAACCCTGCCTTCCCAGAGAAAATGGCGAGTATTATCCTCAGTGACACCTTTAATTTATTGAACCGGCGAACCCATTTCCCGAATGAACTCGATTGAACTCACCCCTAAGCGTCGTCGACGAGGTTTGCCACTTGCCGTGATAGACCGCATGGTCTCAGGCGATCTTCTTAAAACCGTTTTTTCCATCCTACTGGTTCTGGTTGTCATCATCGTCAGCAAAAAGTTTCTTGGCATGTTGACCCAAGCCATTGACGGCGAAGTGTCTGCGGATACATTGTTTCGTCTTCTAGGCCTCAGGACACTGAGTGCCACGACTGTTCTGATTCCGCCTGCAACGTTCATGGCCGTTTTAACTGTCATGGGCAGAATGTACCGCGACCATGAAATGGCCATTTTGGCTTCCGCAGGCGTTGGGACACTGCGCCTTTACAAATCCCTCAGCTGGTTGATCATTCCCCTTTTACTCTTTTCATCATTTATGTCCCTAGAGGTTATGCCTTGGACTGAGCAACAATCCCAAGCTTTGCAAAAACGGGATAAGGAAACAGCCGACATACGAGGCATCAAGCCCGGACGATTCAATGAGTTCAGTTCGGGGGACGTGGTGCTCTATGCGGAAGAGATGACGGAAGACAAAGTACTCCATAACATCTTCGTACAAAGCCGTCAGGGGACCATGACAGGTGTTGTTGTGGCTGACCGTGGTCACCTCCAAAAATCCGAGACTGGGGATGATTTCATGGTGTTGAATGAAGGACGCCGATACCAAGGCACTCCGGGCCAAATGGACTACACCATCAGTGATTTTGAGGAATATGGTGTGCGAATTGGGGGTCCTGAAGAAGAAGGGGAAGCACAAAAAAGAGAAGCGGAAGATACGATCCAGCTCATCCAAAGCCGAAGCCCAAGAGAATTAGCAGAACTACAAAAGCGTCTTGCCGTTCCACTTGGTGTCGGAGCCTTGGCCCTCTTAGCCGTGCCACTAGCCCGGGTCGCGCCCAGATCAGGCCCCTATGGAAGTATTTTTTCGGCCTTCCTGATTTATATCATTTATGAAAACGCCCAAAAGATCTCGCAAGGCATGCTCATGGCTGAAAAAATCCCGCCTTGGCTCGCCTACACCGCCATCTATGGTCTGCTGATCATCATGACTCTTTCCTTATTGCTCAAAAATTTAGGCCCAAGATGGATCAGGCATCAGCTTGGGGTGAAACAGCCATGATGACTATTCTCGACCGCTACATCGCTAAAGAAGTCATCTTTGGGTCTTTAGTGGCCGTTACGGTTTTATTATCACTATTAACTTTCTTCACCTTCGCCGATGAACTCGGAGACATGGGCAAGGGTAATTACGGAATGAAAGAGATTGCCAAATATCTAGCGCTTACCATACCCAGAAGCTTTTATGAACTCTTACCCACCGCATCGTTGGTAGGAAGTCTGGTGACGCTTGGAGGTCTTGCCAACAATCGAGAACTCGTGGCGATGAAAGCCTCAGGCGTTTCTGAGAAGAGGATCATCGGCGCTGTACTGATCGGAGGTTTAGCCTTGCTCATGACGGCTATCAGTGTAGGTGAACTCATAGCGCCTCCTGCAGAACGCAATGCCCAGAACCTCAAGTCTCTGGCTCAGAATAATCAGGTAACTTCCCGATCGAAATATGGCTTTTGGGTCCGAGATGGAGACACCTTCATTAACATCCGAAAGATCCAAGAACATCAGAGTCTTGGAGACATCAGCATTTATAACGTGACTGACGAGAGAAAACTGGATCGCGCTACTCACGCAGAGAAAGCCGTGCACGATGGTAACCAGTGGAAGTTAGATCAATTACGCATTACGCACTTTGACACGGAACAGATCACCGCTGAAACCAATGAGGCCGCTGACTGGACATCCGTTCTGGCGCCGGATCTTCTTAATGCATTTGTCATCCGGCCCGAGAACCTTTCTGCCTGGGAACTTTATAGTTACATGCAGTACCTCAATGAGAATGGTCAAGCCTCTCTCATTGTTGAACAGGCCTTCTGGGGCCGCTTAATTAATCCCTTTTCAACACTGGTTATGTTGCTGATGGCGGTCCCCTTTGTACTTAATATCCGTCGTGAAGTCGGTATGGGACAACGTATTGTACTGGGATCCATCATTGGCTTAGGTTTTTATCTGTTCGATAAGATGTTTGCCCATCTTGGGCTAGTCTATGAGTTCAATCCTATTTTTGCTGTCTCTTTCCCATCCGTTTTAGCCCTTTCGGGGGTGGTTTTTGTGCTTTGGCGCATCAAGAAGACCAACTAGACTGAAGACGTAACAGCGCTCTTTTGCTACAATTACTTACAAAGAATCTGAGTGACTGGATATGGCCCTCTTGGAAACGCCCATATGCAATTTCGGTGATAAGCCGGTCGATTTTGCTCTATTGGGTACGGATGGAAGGATTTGGACGCTGGATGACTGCAAAGGACCTAAGGGTCTGCTCATCATGTTCATCTGTAACCACTGCCCCTATGTAAAAGCTATTCAGGACCGTTTGGTTCAAGATACGCTTGAACTGACTGAGCACGGAATCCATAGTGTCGCCATCATGTCGAATGACCCCTCCGATTATCCGGAAGATTCATTCAGCAACATGAAGCGGATAGCGGAAACCCATCTTTTTGGCTTCCCTTACCTATTAGACGAAACCCAGTCGGTGGCCAAAGCGTTCGGGGCCGTATGCACTCCGGATTTTTTTGGTTATAACCAAAACCTCGAACTGCAATATAGGGGACGGTTCGACAGCAGTCTCAGGGAGCCACCAAAGCCAGGCGCTCGAAGGGATCTCTTTGAAGCCATGAAGACCATCGCTGAAACTGGTCTTGGGCCACGACAACAAATTCCGAGCATGGGATGCTCCATCAAATGGCGAGAAGCCTGAACTTACATTCTTTTACACCAACGGATATCTACCTAGGGAGTAACCATGTCCTTTAAGCGATTGACTGACCTTAACCTTGTCGGCAAACAAGTGCTCATACGCGAAGACCTCAATGTCCCCGTCAAGAATGGCGAAGTCACCAGTGATTCACGAATCCGAGCCAGCGTGGCGACGATCAAGCATTGTCTGGAAGCCGGTGCCAAAGTTATTGTCATGTCTCATCTTGGCCGTCCTACTGAAGGCGAATACGCTGAAGAATTCTCCATGAAGCCCGTAGCCAAGCGCCTCAGTGAACTGCTGGGACGAGACGTTCGATTGGTCAAAGATTGGCTTGAAGGTTTCGAAGTCAAGCAAGGCGAAGTCGTTTTGGTTGAGAATGTCCGCTTCAACAAAGGCGAGAAGAAAGATAATGAAGAGCTGGCCAAGAAGATGGCTGCGCTTTGTGATATCTATGTGATGGATGCCTTCGGCACCTCACACCGAGCTGAAGCGTCAACTCATGGGGTTGGCCGTTTCGCTCCGGTGGCCTGTGCAGGCATTCTTTTGTCAGCCGAACTGGACGCACTCGGCAAAGCGCTCAAAAGCCCTGCTCACCCTCTACTTGCCATTGTAGGAGGCTCTAAAGTCTCCGGCAAACTTGAAGTGCTTGAATCACTCTCTCATCTCGTAGATAAACTGATTGTGGGAGGCGGCATAGCCAATACCTTCATCGCAGCCTCGGGTTATCCCGTGGGAAAGTCACTTTATGAGGCAGACCTCATCCCTGAAGCCAAAAGACTGATTGAACAGGCGAAGACCCGAGGCGGGGAAATCCCAATTCCTACCGACGTAGTGACGGCTAAAGAATTTTCAGATAGCGCCGCGGCTACAATCAAAAAGGTCAGTGAAGTCCTCGAGGATGATCTCATTTTGGACATCGGACCTGAAACGGCCGCCCGCTACGCAGAGATCATCAAATCAGCTGGAACCATCGTTTGGAATGGCCCGGTGGGTGTGTTCGAGATAGAACAGTTTAGCCATGGCACGCAAACCGTTGCAAAGGCAGTAGCTGATAGCAATGGCTTCTCCATTGCTGGCGGCGGCGATACCCTCGCTGCCATTGAAAAATACGGCATCCAAGAGAAAGTCTCCTACACGTCAACAGGCGGCGGTGCTTTCCTTGAGTTCCTAGAAGGGAAGAAACTCCCTGCGGTGGCTATGCTTGAAGAGCGTGCTCAGTCATAAGCTAACGTCCGTATCCAGTGGGGCCTTGATAACACAAAGGCCCCAGTATTTAGGTACTAAAGGATAAAAACCCGAGTCAAAATATAAGGGTATAAGATCCAAAGCCTGTACATCGATAGTGCTTTGGGGTAAAACCCAAGTTAAGTTCAACCACAACATTCATTAAGGTTCTCTCAGCCATGGCCAGAGTTACAGTAGAAGATTGCTTACAAAACGTAGATAACCGATTCCAGCTCGTGTTAGTAGCCTCTAAGCGCGCACGTCAGTTGTCCATCAACCCAGACGAAGCTAAAGTCGATTGGGAAAACGACAAACCAACCGTGCTCGCTCTCCGTGAAATCGCTGCAGGAGAAATCACCCGTGATTACCTCTCTGTTCCGGTTAAGCAGGATCGGTATGCGTTTACTCGTCCCCCCATCCCAGTTCACAGCGATATCGACGACGAAGATTTCGATTGAAATCTGGAGCGAGGTCATTGAATTGACACAGGGATGAACGCACATGCAACCACTCGCTACCACGGAAGACATTGAGCGACCTCAGGATAAACTATTCCGAAAACTCGCCAACGTACTCTCAGGTTATCTGGATACCCTCCAGATTAGCGACGTGGAACGTGCCTACCGTCTTGCTGATGAAGCTCACGATGGGCAATTCCGTTTAACTGGAGAGCCTTATATCTGTCACCCCTTGTCGGTGGCACTCATATTGGCCGATATGAGAATGGATGCTCGAGGCATCATGGCTGCGATCATGCACGACGTGATCGAGGACACCAAGGTCACCAAGGACGAATTAAGAGCCCAATTCGACGATGAAGTTGCGGATCTTGTTGATGGCGTGACCAAACTAGGCCGGCTTGGGAGCAAATCCAGAGCCGAAGCTCAAGCCCAGAACATGCGCAAAATGTTCTTGGCCATGGTTAAGGACCTCAGGGTCATCATGGTCAAATTGGCAGATCGACTGCACAACATGCGCACGCTTGAAACGATGGCAGGCACAAAACGCCGTCGGATTGCAGCTGAAACACTCGATATTTACGCGCCCATCGCCAATCGTCTCGGCATGCATGAAATGCGCATCGAACTCGAGGATTTAGGGTTTGTAGCCATGTACCCCATGAGAGCACGTGTTTTGGCCCAAGCGGTTAAAAAGGCTCGTGGTCATCGAAAGGAAATCGTGACCGGGATTGAATCCGCCATCAAAAAGCGTCTTTCCGAAGCGGGATTTGATCACATTGACGTCACTGGCCGTGAGAAGCATCTCTACAGCCTTTACCAGAAAATGCGCAACAAAAGGCGTCCTTTCTCAGAAGTTTACGATGTGTATGCCTTTCGTGTGATCATTGATAGCATTGACGACTGCTACCGCGCCCTAGGCATCGCACACGGCCTCTATAAACCCATTCCCGGACGATTCAAGGACTATATCGCTGTACCCAAAGCCAATGGTTACCAATCTCTCCACACCGTCCTTGCCGGCCCTTTTGGTCAGCCGCTAGAAATCCAAATCCGCACTCGCGACATGCATCACATGGCGGAATCCGGGATCGCCGCCCATTGGCTCTACAAAAGCAGTGAACAGCAATCTCCCTACAGTCAGGCAAGAGCACAGGAATGGCTCAAGGACCTTCTGGAAATTCAGAAGACAGCGGGCGATTCGATGGAGTTTTTGGATAACCTTAAGATCGACCTGTTTCAGCGGGAAGTCTACGTCTTCACCCCAAAAGGGCAAATCATCAAACTTCCCCGAAACTCCACGGTCGTGGATTTCGCTTATGCCGTGCACACCCACGTCGGAAACACCTGTGTATCAGCAAGAATCGACAGGCAGTTGGCTCCGTTACAGAGCATTCTCCAAAATGGTCAGACCGTCGAAATCATTACCGCACCTTGGGCTCGCCCTAATCCGCTCTGGCTCAGCTTTGTCGTCAGTGCGAAAGCGCGAGCCGCGATCAGAAGCCATTTGAGAAACTTCAAAAGCCAAGAAGGCATTGCACTTGGTCAGCGTCTATTGGAAAAAGAACTCGATGGTCTCGGCTTCCATTATGAAGCCATTCCACAAGACCAGTTGGATGATTTACTGAAACGCTTAGACTTCGAAAGCATGGATGATCTTTTAGAGGATATCGGTTTTGGCAATCGACTACCGATGCTGGTCGCCCGACAATTGGTGGAC
>Ga0164296_1000122_pt1 | contig 97865 bp, 87 predicted proteins | sample GEODES057metaG_FD_113533 | JGI IMG/M metagenome (GOLD analysis project Ga0164296, IMG submission 113533) | Dystrophic lake water microbial communities from Trout Bog Lake, Wisconsin, USA - GEODES057 metaG | ecosystem: Environmental > Aquatic > Freshwater > Lake | place: USA: Trout Bog Lake...
CTTGAGTCTTGTGCAGAAAACAATACACGATTTGAGATCGAATGTTATGACATCGCACATCTTTATGTAGCAGCACACTTTGTAGATCGTGGCTTATTAAAAGGGCCTCTATTAATTCAATCTGTATTCGGATTATTAGGTGGTATTGGACCTCATCCAGAAGACGTCTTAATGATGAAGCGTACTGCAGATCGATTGTTTGGAGACTCTTACTATTGGTCAGTTTTAGGTGCTGGAAAAAATCAAATGCCTATCGCAGCAATGTCTGCAGCAATGGGTTCAAATGCAAGAGTTGGCTTAGAAGATTCTCTATGGGATGGTCCAGGAACACTTTCTAAAACAAATGCAGATCAAGTCACACGCATCGTCAGCATTCTAAAAGCACTTAATTTAGAACCAGCGACGCCGGATGAAGCAAGAGAAATGCTTCAATTAAAAGGTCCGGATAAAGTTAATTTCTAAGATAAAAATCCCTGATTAATTCAGGGATTTTTTTTAAGTATTTAAAGCTCCAGAAGAAGACTTTAAAAAATAAAAGAAGCTTGTAGAAGTTAATAAAACAGCTATCAGAATCAAAACAAAAAATCCTAAAACAATGCCAATCGCCCATTGTGACCAGCGTCGCTGAATGCGCTGAAAATGCTCTAAATTATCCCAATCATCATTTTGCCAAGCCCATTCCCTACCTTTAAAGCCCAAGATAATATGCATGATGAAGCCAAGCCCAGGAACAAGAGCTAAAAGACCGATCCATGTTTTATTACAAACAGCCCAAATCCAACCAAATATAAACGCTCCCCAAGACCACCCTTCAACTCCCGGTGGAATTGCCACACTATTACGATTGGAGCTAATAGGAGCTGAATCAATCTGCTCAGACACAGCATCAAAAACTGGAATCTCACTATTATTCTGCATAGCAGTGCCACATTGAGTACAAAACTTTGCGGACAGGATATTATGACTTCCACATTGAGCACAAAACATTTTTATTCCGATTTAGTATTTTTTAAAATTATTAAATTACAGACAATACAAATATCCCTAGTACACAAATGACACCAATAGTCCAACAAATACTTCGTAAGCTTGCCTTATCAGTTACATAACAATAGATAAAACCTATTCGGGCAGCAACAAAAAGACCAGCAAGCAGATTAACCCAATTTGCAGGAGCTTGTAATATGTATGCAATCAAAACAACTACAGCAAAAAAAGGAAAAGCCTCAAAACTATTTTGTTGTGCTGCATTTGCTCTAGCTCTGAAACCAGTTTGTTGAGCTAGCCATGCACGAGGATTATTGTTATCAAAGTCCTTAAATCCCGACTTTGCAATACCCGCAGATACATAAGGCAATATTCCAGCAATTAAAATACACCATAATGAAAACTTCATAATTAACCTTAAAGAAAAGCCATCAAAATATCGGAAATTTATTGTATATTGATTTGGTGGAAGTTTCTTTAAATGATTTGTGAAAAGGTATATCTATGCAATTTCAAGAAGCAGTCAAAACATGTTTTAACAAATATGCAGAATTCAAGGGACGTGCCTCTCGTTCAGAGTTTTGGTGGTTTGTACTTTTTTACGCAATAGCTAATTTAGTTGCAAATGCTATATCTGATAAAGTGGGAAGCATCCTAGCAATTGGCTTATTGCTTCCATACCTAGCAGTGGGCGTCAGAAGATTACACGATATCGGGAAAAAATGGTATTGGATTTTCATCGGAATTATCCCTATTTTGGGGCAATTGATTCTTATTTATTTTTACGTACAAAAATCAATGCCGACATCTAATGAATTTGGCGACGTACCCCCTGGTGCTGAAGTAAGCCAAATTTCACAGTAAAAAACACCATAAAAAAAGCACTGCAAAATTTAGCAATGCTTTTTTCTTGCAAATCAAACCAATTAAACAGTTTTATTGACACTACCTAAAAATTGTTTTGCTAAGGCCGCCAATTGATCTACAGATTGAGGTAACTCACCATTTGGAGATAGTTTGTCAATAAAATTTGGAAGTGCTTCAGCAAGTTGAGCAGATGCCTGCTGATGATCAACACCAAGAGTTTGAGCAATTTGTGTTAAACGCTCTTGGCCGAAGACTTTAGCAATATCTGCACCTTGAATCGCTTGATTAGAACCAGTTGATAACCAAGATTGAACCTGATCACCAAGACCTGAGGATTTGAACATGTTTACTAGTGCCATCGCACCAGCAGCTCCAGCAGCCAAATTAGCCATATTTAGACCACCTTGTGGTGCTTGACCAGGTGTTGCTGAACCTTGCTGACCAGTTGGGTCGGCCAATAATGAAGCTAAAACTTGTGCCATTGGAGATTGTTGAGCTCCAGATGCGTTACCTTGGGATAAAAATCCTGTGACTAAATCAAAAATACTCATAGCAAAAAATCTCCTAAATAAAGGGGTAAGAAAATTTATTATCACAAAAATTTATTACGTTTAATCTGCTAGATCTATGATTTTTTTAAAAATATTTGAAAACTTTAAATTGTCAAACGCAGAAGACTTACAATATGGTTATACAACGTTACAAATTTTACTTTTCAGGAGAAAATGATGTTAGAAGCATATCGTGCCCACATAGCAGAACGGGCTGCACTTGGAATCCCCCCACTACCTTTATCAAAAGCTCAAACGATCCAATTGGTTGATTTACTCAAAAATCCTCCAGCTGGTGAAGAAGCTACTCTATTTGAATTAATTACGCATAGAGTTCCTGCTGGGGTAGATGATGCTGCAAAAGTAAAGGCTGAATTTTTAGCATTAGTTGCCTCTGGAAAAGAAAAATGTGCTCTCATTACAAACGTTCAAGCGACTGAATTACTCGGCACAATGTTGGGCGGCTATAACATTCAGCCCTTAATTGATCTATTGAGCGATGCTGCTTGTGCACAAACTGCTGCAAATGCTTTGAAAAAAACACTATTAATGTTTGACTTCTTCCACGATGTTAAAGAATTATCTGAAAAAGGTAATACATTTGCTAAGGAAGTTATGCAAAGCTGGGCTGATGCAGAATGGTTTACAAGCCGTCCTTCAGTACCAGAAAGCTTAAAAGTAACAGTATTTAAAGTTTCTGGTGAAACGAATACTGATGACTTATCACCTGCACCTGATGCTTGGAGCCGCCCAGATATTCCTTTACACGCGCTTGCAATGCTCAAAAATGGACGTCCTGATATTACTCCTGACGAACAAGGTCAACGTGGTCCTCTGAAATTGATCGCTGAATTACAGCAAAAAGGTAATTTGATTGCTTATGTGGGTGATGTTGTCGGAACTGGATCTTCACGTAAATCTGCAACCAATTCTGTACTCTGGTATACAGGCCAAGACATTCCTTTTGTGCCTAATAAACGCTTTGGTGGTGTTTGTTTAGGCAGTAAGATCGCTCCTATTTTCTTCAACACTATGGAAGATGCTGGTGCCTTACCTGTCGAATTAGACGTTAGCCAAATGAATATGGGTGATGTCATTGAGCTACGCCCTTATGAAGGTCGTGCACTCAAAGATGGTCAAGAAATCGCTCAATTTAAATTACGTTCAGAAGTGATTTTTGACGAAGTTCAAGCTGGTGGCCGTATTCCTCTGATTATAGGTCGTGGTTTAACAATGAAGGCACGTCAAGCTCTTGGCTTACCTGCTTCAACTGTTTTCAGACTTCCACAGCCTGCAGCTGATAACAAAGCTGGCTTCACATTGGCGCAGAAAATTGTTGGTCGCGCAGTTGGTCTCCAAGAAGGTCTTGGAGTTCGTCCAGGAACATACTGCGAGCCACATATGACAACTGTTGGTTCACAAGACACAACAGGTCCAATGACACGTGATGAACTTAAAGATTTAGCTTGTCTTGGCTTCTCTGCTGATTTAGTGATGCAATCTTTCTGCCATACGGCTGCTTATCCTAAATTAGTGGATATTAAAACCCATCGCGATCTACCAGCCTTTATGACAAGTCGCGGTGGTGTATCTTTACGTCCAGGCGATGGCATTATCCATAGCTGGTTAAATCGCTTACTCATGCCAGATACAGTTGGAACTGGTGGTGATAGCCATACCCGTTTCCCAATCGGTATTTCTTTCCCAGCTGGTTCAGGCTTAGTTGCGTTTGCAGCGGCTACTGGTGTTATGCCTTTAGATATGCCTGAGTCTGTTCTAGTACGCTTTAAAGGCACTATGCAACGTGGCGTTACACTTCGTGACCTCGTGAATGCAATTCCTTTATATGCAATCAAACAAGGTTTACTCACTGTTGAGAAAAAAGGTAAGAAAAATATTTTCTCTGGTCGTATCCTAGAAATCGAAGGTTTACCAGATTTAAAAGTTGAACAAGCCTTTGAACTTTCAGATGCTTCTGCTGAACGTTCTGCTGGTGGTTGTACTGTTCACCTTAATAAAGAACCTATCATTGAATACATGCGCTCTAACATCGCTTTAATGAAGTGGATGATTGCAAATGGCTACGAAGATGCTCGCACACTCGGTCGTCGTATAAAAGCGATGGAAGATTGGATCGCTAATCCGCAACTCTTAAAAGCAGATCCAGATGCTGAATACGCAGCTGTTATCGAAATCGATTTAGCAGACATTAAAGAGCCTATCTTGGCATGTCCTAATGACCCAGATGATGTGAAGTTCTTGTCTGAAGTCGCTGGCGATAAGATCGATGAAGTATTTATCGGCTCATGTATGACAAATATTGGTCACTTCCGTGCCGCAAGTACTATTTTGGAAGGTCGTGATGATTTACCAACACGCTTGTGGATCGCGCCTCCAACCAAAATGGATGCAATGATACTAACTGAAGAAGGTTATTACAGTAGCTTTGGTAAAACTGGCGCACGTATGGAAATGCCTGGTTGCTCACTTTGTATGGGTAACCAAGCACAAATCCGTAAAGGATCAACTGCCGTCTCTACATCAACACGTAATTTCCCAAATCGCTTAGGTATTGATACACGTGTGTATTTATCCTCTGCTGAGCTCGCAGCTGTATGTGCTCTAATGGGCAAAATACCTACCGTTGCTGAATACCTAGAACGCTATGAAGTTCTAGTGAATAAATCTAGCGAAGTTTATCGTTACATGAACTTCGATCAGATTAGCGAATTCAGTGATTTAAGTAATATCGCTCACGTATAAAAAGTTTCACACGTTTTTCTTGAATTTGGCATATACTGTATATAAATACAGTATATGCCAATTATGCATCAAATCCCTCCTTTTTTAGCCCCTCTATTCCATGATGCTGTCCCAGCAGGTTTTCCCTCACCCGCATCAGATTACATAGATCAACGCCTAGATTTACACGATTATCTCGGTGTACATTCCGAAGCAACATTCTTTCTAAGAGTACAAGGTAACTCTATGGAAGGTGCAGGTATTTATGATGGCGATCTTCTCGTCGTCGATCGTTCACGCACGCCTAAGTCAGGACATGTGGTGATAGCCGTAATAGATGGTGAGTTTACGGTCAAGCGGCTACAAAAGTCACAAGGAAAGACCTGGCTCAAAGCAGAAAATCCACTATATCCCCCCATCGAACTTCACGAGGGACAAGAACTAGAAATCTGGGGAGTAGTATCACACGTAGTACATAAACCTTAATTCATCATGTTTCCTCTTCCAGCAAATCGTGCCATCGCTTTGATCGACGGAAATAATTTTTATGTTTCTTGTGAACGCGTTTTCAATCCCAAACTTGGTGACAAGCCGCTTGTCATCCTATCCAATAATGATGGATGTATCGTTTCTCGTAGCCAAGAAGCACGTGACTTGGGTATCCCTATGGGAATGCCCTTTTTTAAAGCACAACATTTTGTAAAAAGTCATGGGCTGCAATGGCTCAGCTCCAACTACACGCTATATGGTGATATGAGTGCTCGTATGATGAATGTGTTAGGCGAGTTTTCTCCACATCAAGAAATCTATTCAATTGATGAATGCTTTTTAGATCTGTCTAATATGATGCCTAATTCAGAACTCATCGAATATGGAAAATCAATTAAAAATCGTATCTATCAATATTTAGGTCTACCAACGTGTGTAGGCATTGGTCCATCTAAAACATTGGCTAAATTAGCAAATCATATTGCGAAAAAAAACAAACAATTTAATGGTGTCTTTGCTTGGGCAACTTTAAGTAATGAAGAACAAATCAGTTGGTTTAAAAAAATAACTGTTAATGAAATTTGGGGGGTTGGACGACGCATACATGTAAGCCTCCAACAAATGGGGATCGAAACAGTCTACGACTTAGCACAATCTAATCCAGAAATGATCAGACGTCGATTTTCTGTGGTTATGGCACGTACTGTCGCTGAGTTACAAGGTACATCTTGCTTAGCGATGAGCGAGCTAGAAGAGACAGCTCGTAAACAACAAATTATTTCAAGTAAAAGCTTCGGTCACGGCATCGAAGAGCTACAACATCTTCAAGAAGCGGTTGCTAGTTACATTTGTCGAGCAGCTGAAAAATTACGCGCACAAAACAGTGTTTGCGGATATGTTACCGTCTTCGTACGCACAAACCCGTTTGCGCCAAACCAAAAGCAATATCGTAATCAGATCACTATCCCACTATCGATAGCTAGTGCAGATAGTCGTCGTTTAACACGCGCTGCTTTTTATGGCTTAGATCGTATTTATAGAAAAGGCTTTATTTATAAAAAAGCTGGTGTGATTCTCTCTGATATAAGTCCAGTAGAACAATATCAAGATGACTTATTTACAAAAATTGACCAAGAAAAGTCCACACAAATCATGCAAACAATGGATGCCCTGAATCACTTATATGGCGCGAATACTTTAATGTTGGCTAGTACCGGTGCAACACTCAACAATCCACGCCATTGGCGCATGCGTGCCAATCATAAGAGTCAACGCTTTACGACACGTTGGAATGAAATACCTAAGGTGAATACGTAAATTAGACAAGCTAGTAAAAAATAGTGAATAATAGAATTATTCATGTCAATTTTCTAAACAGTATATGTATACGATCTTTACTTCCAAATTACTAAAAAAAATTATTATTTCATTAACGCTTAGTCTGGCAGCGCAAATTTGCTTCGCTGGTCCACAAGTTTTATTTAAAACTAATAAAGGTGAATTCATCTTAGAACTAGACGAAGTTAAAGCACCTAAAACAGTAAACAACTTTTTAACCTATGTAAAAAGTGATTTTTATAGTGGGACGATTTTCCATCGCGTTATCAATGGATTTATGATTCAAGGTGGCGGCTATACAAAAACTTTACAAGAAAAAGCAACTCGCCCTCCCATCGAAATCGAATCGCAAAATGGCTTAAAAAACTATAAATATACGATTGCGATGGCTCGGACAAATGATCCCAACTCAGCGACTTCACAATTTTTTATCAATGTGAAAGATAATGCAATGCTGGACTACCCAAGCCGTGATGGTTTTGGCTATACAGTATTTGGCAAAGTCATCTCTGGCATGGAGACTATCGATGAAATTAAATTCGCACAAACTACCGTACGCAACCGTATGGCTGATGTTCCAGTAGAACCAATTGTGATTGAATCTGCAAAGATTATTAAATAATGCAAGTACTATGAAATATTGCTCACTATGCGGTGAAGATGTACATATAACAATCCCTATGGATGACAATCGTGAGCGTCATGTTTGTAAAACATGTGGTGAAATCCATTATCAAAATCCTAAAAATGTAGTAGGAACCATACCTTTATGGGAAGATAAAATTCTTTTATGCCGCAGAGCTATAGAACCACGCAAAAATTTTTGGACTTTACCTGCTGGCTTTTTAGAACTACATGAAACAACAGCAGAAGGTGCTATTCGAGAAACCTTTGAAGAAACTGGTGCAAATGTTGATGTACGTGGTCTGTTTACACTCTTAAACGTACCGCATATTGGCCAAATTCATTGGTTTTATATTGCGCAAATGAGAAACGCTCTATTCAGCCCTTTTACTTCAGAAAGTACAGAAGTTGCATTATTTTCTGAAAACGATATTCCATGGGATGATCTTGCTTTTTTAACCGTCAGGACTACTTTGACATTGTTTTTTCAAGATCGTTCTCTTGGCAAAGAACTACTCTCCCCAAACATCACAACACACCTTCAAGATTTAAAACCCGTGAAGAGTTAAAAGATGACAGCAATACCATGGATTGATGAAAGCCGAACCTTTCCATCTCCAAGGCGATTTATCCAAACTAATCCCGAATTACCTGATGATCTTCTAGCTCTTAGCAAATCGATGGATGAGGGACTTTTACTTAGTGCTTATCAGCAAGGTATATTTCCCTGGTATAGCGATGGGCAACCTGTCATGTGGTGGTGCACTTCTCCAAGAATGGTTCTGAATACAGCTGAAATCAAAATTACCCATAGTTTGTCTAAAAAAATAAAGCAAGTACTCAAAAATCCCTTATGGGAAATTAGAGTTGATACGGCTTTTGTTGAGGTTATTCAAGCTTGTGCTAACGCACAAAGAAAAAATCAACAAGGTACATGGATTACAAATGAAATCATTTCATATTATTCAAGCTTGTATGAAAGAGGGTTTGCACATAGTGTCGAAACTTGGTTTGAAGGTAATTTAGTGGGTGGCCTCTATGGAATCAATTTAGGAAAAATGTTTTATGGTGAGTCAATGTTTATGCATGTTACTGATGCATCTAAACTTGCACTTGCAGCACTTTGTGCGTGGTGTAATGAAGTTGGGATTCGTTTAATTGATTGTCAACAACAAACACAGCACTTAAGCTCTCTTGGAGCCAAACCCATCTCTAAAATAGAGTTTTTAGATTGGATAGAAAGCCAAATTAAGCTTTCACCACCCTCGTGGAATTGGAATAAGTCTGTCCTTTGTGCATATAATTAATACTATTAATTTAAATGTATGACAAATCTTAAAGATTTACCTTTTAAAGCTTTGCAGTTTTATGCAACTGCACCATATCCTTGTAGCTATTTAGAGGACCATGAAGCTCGTTCACAAGTTGCAACACCTCCACAACTCATCAGCACAAAAGTATATAGTGAGTTGATTCGAGCAGGATTCCGTAGGAGTGGTCAATTTACATATAGGCCCTACTGTGATCAATGCAAGTCTTGTATAGCCACTCGTATCGATGTAAATCTATTTACCGCAAATCGAAGTCAAAAAAGAGCATTTACAAAACACTCTCATCTAGAGGCTACGATATTACCTCTTCAATTTATTCCAGAACATTTTGATTTATATCACCGCTATCAGCTAAGTCGACATGCAGAACAAATTGATGGTAACTCTGTTGATAATTGCGAAGATGAAGAAGATCAATATAAGCAATTTCTAGTTCAATCACATATCGATTCTTATATGGTGGAATTTCGCGAACAAGGTATATTACGCATGGTCAGCGTTATTGATGTTGTAAGCGATGGCCTATCTTCTGTGTACACCTTTTATGATACTTCACAAGAAACATCCAGTTACGGCACATATGGCATATTGTGGCAAATTGCAAAAGCAAAAGAACTACAATTGCAATATGTATACCTTGGCTATTACATTCAACAAAGTCCTAAAATGTCCTACAAAGCTCTTTTCAAACCCTTAGAGGGCCTCATCAATGGCGTTTGGACAAGCCTAGACACTTCTTCAACATCTCATTCATGAATCTATACCCCCTAGCAAAACCTTTATTGTTTACATTAGATGCTGAACCAGCACATAACTTTTCTTTGTCTGTTACAGACCAAGCATTTAGGGTAGGTCTTTTACCAGCAATTATTGGAAAAGTACCAAGACTGCCAACTGAGTTTTGTGGTTTACATTTGCCCAATCCCGTAGGACTAGCTGCAGGCCTTGATAAAGATGGAAAGCATATTGATTCACTTGCATCATTAGGTTTTGGTTTTCTCGAAATTGGTACTGTTACCCCGCTTCCACAATCAGGCAATCCACTCCCAAGAATGTTTAGATTACCTCAGGCAACGGCCATTATTAATCGAATGGGCTTTAACAATGATGGAGTAGACGCATGTGTTGCGCGGGTTAAAGCATCAAAATTTTATCAATCTGGAGGAGTGATTGGTTTAAACATTGGCAAAAATGCCACTACTCCGATTGAACAAGCAAGTGAAGATTATCTTATTTGTCTCAGAAAAGTATATGAAGTTGCCTCATATATTACTGTTAATATTTCATCGCCTAATACTAAAAACCTCCGACAATTACAAGGTGGTCAGGATTTAATTGACTTACTATCTCAACTAAGCTCGGAACGAGAAAAACTCATTCAACAGTACGGCAAAAAATCACCCCTATTTTTAAAAATCGCACCTGATCTTGACCCTTTGCAAAGAAGAGATATCGCTGAGGCCATGCTAGAGTTTCAAATAGATGCACTTATTGCAACTAATACAACTTTATCAAGAGATGGAGTTGATCAACTTCAATATGCAGAAGAAGCTGGAGGCTTATCTGGAAAACCTCTAAAAGAGCTTTCAACAAATACCATTAGAGCTTTTGCAGACCTATTACAGAATAAGATTCCAATTATTGGTGTAGGTGGCATTATGACTGGTTATGATGCGTTAGAAAAGCATCATTCTGGAGCTTCCATTGTGCAACTGTATACAGGTCTAATTTATAAAGGCCCTCAATTAATCAAAGATTCGATTGTTGCGCTACAAAAACCATAATTTTTTTCATGAATTTTCATTTCATGATGTGCAATTAAATAATTGATTGTTACAATAACATCATGGTAAATTCTGATAAAAGCTCTTCTATATTGCCCACAGGTAAAACAGCGATACAAGTCATCGAAAGAATGATGAACTTATTGGATGTTCTCGCTGATTCCGATGAGGCTTGTAGCTTAAAATTTTTATCAGAAAAAAGTGGGCTTCATCCATCGACAGCCCATCGAATCTTAAATGACATGGTCGCATGTCGCTTAGTCGATCGCTCTGACAGTGGTAACTATCGTCTAGGATTGAGATTATTAGAGCTCGGCACACTTGTTAAAGCTAGATTATCCGTGAGAGAAGCTGCTCAATTACCAATGCGCGTCTTACATAAACTAACAAATCAAACCGTTAATCTATCTGTAAGACAAGGTGATGAAATCGTTTACATTGATCGTACATACAGTGAACGTTCTGGAATGCAGGTTGTCCGTGCGATTGGTGGAAGAGCACCTTTACATTTAACTTCTGTAGGAAAATTATTTTTAGCTCAAGATGACCCTAATAAAGTTCGTGCTTACGCCACTCGTACTGGTCTTGCAGGTCATACACGTAACAGCATCACGCAAATTTCAGATTTAGAACGTGAATTAAATGAAGTTCGAAAAAATAGCACTGCGCAGGATAATGAAGAGTTAGAACTTGGTGTTAGCTGTATGGCTGCAGGTATCTATGACGATTCAGGCATGATGGTTGCAGGCTTATCATTGTCAGCTCCAACTGACCGACTTCAACGAGATTGGGTAAAGCCTTTAACGGATACAGCTTTGCAAATTTCTCGTGGAATTGGTTTTAAGCCGTTCAACGAATCAAAATAAAGACGCATGAATATTCTGTGCTCTACAGCCTTTAAGGGTGTCATGCCCTTTATCTTAGATCAATATCAACATAACAATTCAAGCTTGCGCATTTCATACGGAACAACACTTGAGCTGGTTGAAAACTGTATTACTAATAAAGATGTTGATGCCATTCTTGTTACTGACTCTGGAATCAACGCACTATTAAAGCAACATAAACTCGTAGAGACATCCGTCACAACTATTGCCAAAACAGGTATTGGTATTGCCATCGCAAAAAATGCTGAAGGTTTTGATATCTCAACAGCAAAAAGCTTTCAAGATACCTTATTACAATGCAAATCCATTGCTTTTACTCAATATGGTGCAAGTGGTATGTATTTTGCAAAACTTATCCAACAATTAAATATTGAAAATGAAATTCTCTCTAAAGCAATAAGGCCTGAAGGAGGATTAGTCGCAACCCTCGTCGAAAATCATCAAGCCGAACTTGCAGTTCAACTTGTGAGTGAAATTAAAGCTGTTAAAGGAGTTGATTTGCTTGGGCTAATTCCTGAAGAGTATCAAGAGTGGAGTATTTTTAAGATTGCTAAAACCTCAAACTCTAAAAGTGATGAGGTTGATCAACTTATAGAGTTTATTAAAAATCCTGAACTACAAAAACAGCTCGAGCCCTTTGGGTTTTTTAATTAACTAAAGGTTTCAAATTTGATATTTTTCTTAGTGCTGGATGCTGATCGGTATTTTCAATCCACTCCTTAACTCGGATAGCATCAGCAAACCTAGACTGAACACCTACAGAGTCTAAAAAAACCATCGTATAAGGCTTGTTTTTAACCATGGTCATCATGACTAGACAGCGACCTGCTTCTGAAATATATCCAGTCTTTTGAATTAATACCTCCATATCACCAGAACGCACTAAGCGATTACTATTTAAAAATAATTGATCACGTTGATGAATTTCTTTGATATGACTTGGAGTGGTTGTAAATTGCCGAATTAAAGGATATTGATAAGCAACGTTCACCAATATAGCTAAATCTTCTGCAGAGGCGACATTCTTACTCGTAAGACCGGTAGGATCTTCAAAGGAAGAATGCATCATTCCAATTTCTTTTGCCTTACGATTCATCGCCTGCATAAAGGAATTAATACCGCCTGGATAGTTTCTTCCAAGTGTATATGCCGCACGATTCTCTGAGGACATTAACGCTAAAAGAAGTGCTTCTTGGCGCGTTAATGAAGTACCTTTTGCTAAACGAGAATTTTTATAAATGGCTGCATCTTGCTCATTTATTTCCAGTACTTCCTCTAATGGTAACTTTGCATCAAGGACAGTAATAGCAGTAAGAAGTTTGGTAATGGATGCTACAGGTAAAACTACTTGAGCACTTTTATCAAAAATAACATCTTGATTTTGTTGATCAACTACCAAAGCCACATTCGATTTTAAATTCAATACATCAGAATTTTTTCCAAGCCCTAATGCAGTTCCAGAAGAAACCCGAGCACTCGTTGATTTAACTTGATTCGTCGATCTTGGTAAAACAGTTGGACGAACTTCTCTGGGATTTTTTGGAGACTTTACATTTTTTTTAGATTTATCTGTAGCAGATCTACTAACGCTAGTCTGCGATTTTGAAGTAACTTGTTTCTTCGATTCGTTGCTTCCTTTGTTTTTCTCTGACTGTATATTTTTTTTAGTTGAGTTCTCATCTACAGTCTTGGCAATAGAGTAAGAAAAATTGAGAGATAAAAATGTAACCAAAAACAAATATAAAAACAGTTTGAGCATAAAAATTTTAATCATGGATGAATTCAAAGACATTTTATTTTAAATCTTTCAACTTACTTTCAGACAAAAAACTTACTGGAGATTGATTAACTAATAAAACACCCAATGATGTCACAATAGTTCCTATAACAATAATTGGAGTCAATGGTTCTTTAAAAAAGATCCATGCCAATACTGCAGTAGTAGGAGGAGTTAGATACATAATACTGCTGACTTTTGTTGCATTACCTCTTCGAATCAAAACAAACAATAAGCTAATAGCACCAATGGAAATAAAAAATATTGACCACACTAAAGCGCCAATCATCTCATTAGACCATTGAACTACTCTAGTCTCAAAAGCAATTGCCGCCAGTCCACTAATGAAAGCACTTGTCATAAATTGAATAAAAGACCCAATCCGAAGATCAAAACTTGGGCAATATTTTTTCTGATAAATAGTTCCGGCTGTGATTGAAATTAGTGCAAATACATTCCAAAGAATATTACTTATTGTTACACCATGAGTATTTAATTTGGCGGACAAAACAAGTACAACTCCAATTAGACCAAGAAATAAACCTAGCCATTGACGAGAGTTAATTTTTTCAGCAACAAAATATGCTAACAGTGCTGTAAGTATGGGCTGTAAACCAACAATTAAAGCTGATAAACCTGCAGGCATTCCGGCACGTACCGAAATCCAAACACCTGCAAGATAACCAAATTGAAGAAGACTACCTGCCACTGCTATATGTACTATTTGTTGTAGTGATGGCCAAGGAATCTTCTTCCAGAGAATGATGGGCAACATCAACACGCACACACCAGAAAATCTTAAGAATAAAAATGTCATTGGCTCAGAAAAAGGCATACCTAACCGAGAAACAATAAAACCAGAACTCCAAATGATAATAAAAATCGGATAAATTAAATTTGTTTGTCTATTTACCATTGAAATGCAATCGCTTTTCTGATTGTTTGTGCGTGAATAGCCACTGTGTCTTCAATACAATTACCATAACCACCAGCCATTGCAATTGCTACAGGAGTTTTTCTTGTATGGCACCATTGTAATACCATATGATCACGCATTCCCAATCCTTCGATTGACAGATTAAGCCTACCTAAACGATCACCTATATAAGGATCTGCGCCAGCTAAATAAATTACAAACTCTGGATTAAAAGTATCCGTAATTTGCTTAAGAGCACGATCTAAAAGATCTAAATATTCATCATCCGTACAAGCATCGCGTAACCCAATGTCTAAATGACTTTCTTCTTTACGAAAAGGAAAGTTCTTTTCCCCGTGCATGGAAAATGTAAATACTGATGGATCATCTTTAAAAATTGAAGCAGTACCGTTTCCTTGATGAACATCTAAATCAATAATCGCAACACGAATATTTCGTTGATAATAATTAAGAAACCTTTGCTGCATCTTTCTTGCAGCAATAGCAGCATCATTAAATACACAAAATCCACTGCCCTTATTAGCATATGAATGATGCGTCCCCCCTGCTAAATTAACTGCCACGCCATTACTCCATGCAGCTTGACTTGCAGCAATAGTTGCTCCAGCAGATCGCCTTGATCGAATAACCATCGCCTCACTCCAAGGAAAACCTATTTCTCTTTGTTCAGCAGCAGATAATTGACCCTGTAAAACTTTGTTGACGTATTCAGAATCATGAACCAACAAAATTTCATCCAAAAGCGCAAGAGGAGCCTCCTCAAGAACCCCATCTATGTATTGCGATACTTCATCTCGCAACATTTGATACTTGGACATCGGAAAGCGATGCCCTTCTGGAAGTGGCAAAACAAAATGATCAGTGTAATAAAGTTGTAGCATATTTTAAATTACTACTTCTTTAGTAGAAATACTAATATTTTAAATGCTTTCATTATTTTCAACTTGAATTCAAATGAATAAGTCTATTAAAAATTGACCCTCGTCAAACCTTTTTAATATCTTTGAGATATGATATTCATATAAAAACATAATTCATTAACTTTATTTAAGGAAAAAACAATGCTACTAACTCAAGAACAAATTTCAGCCGCTAACAAGGCCAATTTGGAAACTCTCGCCCAACTTTCTCGTAAGACTTTTGATGGCGTAGAAAAATTAATGGAACTCAATCTTCAAGTTGCAAAAACTTTGATGCAAGAAAATGTTGAGCACATCCAAGACTCTTCTAAAGCGAAAGATATTAAAGACTATTTCGCAATGCAAGCTAGTTTTATTCAACCCCTTACAGAAAAAGCAATTTCATATAGCAGACATTTTTATAACATCGCTAATGAAACTCAAACAGAATTGACTGAAGTATCTAAATCAGACATACAAAACCGTGCTGAAAATATCCAAAAAATGATGGCTGACATGACCATCAATATTCCTGGAAGCTCAGATGCAATGGTTAATTTAATAAAACAAGCAGTTGCGAATGCAAATGCAACCTTTGAATCTACTCAAAAAGCAGTTAAACAAGCAATAGATATGAGCAATCATCAAACACAAGCAGCCACAGAATCTGCATTAAAGGCTAGTGAAAAGCTCTTCAAAAAAGCTTCATCTAACTAATTAAATTGTTTTAGTAATAAAAGCCCAGTTTTAACTGGGCTTTATTCCTTATTAGTTCCAAATTCTACAATGGTTGTATAAAGAGGCGGCCCCTGCTCCCAAGGTCTTTTGTATATAAAAGTAAGCCGATACAATCCAGCACAATTTGTTTGAAATAACCATTCTTGTTTACCTGGGGCACCAACAACTCTAACCCCGTTTGAATAAGATTCCTGTTTATCGTAGACCATATTTCGGTCAATAACATCTAAACAATTTTTAACAGGCTCTTCATATTTAAGCTCCCAACGATAACCAGTTGAAGGATTGCTTATTATCTGAATTAAATGTTGTTGGCCAATCACAGAACGAATTCTTTTAGATCCTGAATTAGGTAACAAAATAGGCGTTAATTCACTGGGCATAGTTTGATTCAATAATTGTGAGGAACGAATATATGGTTGCTCAAACATTGGGCCATCAATTGCACAAGAACTGAGCAATATCAAACTTAAGAGGAGTATCCATAATTTTTTCATCGATATTGGCTCAATAATTCCAAGGCTTCTTTAATAAAAAGCCCTCTAAAAACTAAAAAAATTCCAACTCCAATAAATCCTAATAATGTTAATTGTTCATACCATTGCGGATCTTGAACCAATCTAAAATAAATGAATCCTGCAAATAGCGCAAAGGCAATTCCCGCTAACGAAGTCAAAAACCAAGAATTTGATCCAGTATATTGTATTGTTTCATTCCTATATGCAATCACTTCGAAGTATTCATTAGTTTGTACTCCACTAACGCTTAACTTATGACCCTCATCAATCTTATAAGGCTCTTGAAACTTAGCAATAATAGGGGTTCCATCAAGATCAAACTTTGCAACATATGTGTATGTTGTGCTTTTTTTTGATACCGGATCTTGGGGATTAATAACATCTCGTTCTTCGATATTTTTTTCAATACCTCGAACAATACCACTATGAATAGATAATTTCTTACCAAAAAGTTCACTAGGTTTGAATGACATTGCGAGCACTACTCCCAAAGTTATCATCAATAAAATTAAGCGAAAAAAGAAAAGTTTTTTTCTGTTCATCAAAATATTTTACAAATCAATTTTGAAAACTTACTTAACGGGTTTAACTAATTGTGCTGCTTCTTTTGATTTTTCTCGAGCCATATCTGTAGATTGTGCAGTAGCCAAAGCAACTCCCATTCGTCTTTTAACAAAGGATTCAGGCTTACCAAACAACCTTAGAGAAACACCCTCCTGCGCTAAGGCTTGATGAACATTTTCAAAACATATACCTGGAGCATCAATTCCACCATAAATGACAGCACTAGCTCCTGGACTTCTTAAACCAACGTTAACTGGCAACCCAAGTATTGCTTTTGCATGTAGTTCAAACTCGCTTTGTAATTGACTCACCAAAGTAACTAGGCCGGTATCATGAGGTCTTGGACTTACTTCGGAGAACCAAACATCATCACCTTTAACAAATAATTCAACACCGAAAATGCCACGCCCACCAAGATTCGATGTAATTTTCTCAGCAATTTGCTGGGCTTTAGCTATAGCAGCCTGACTCATCTGCATCGGTTGCCAGCTTTCGACATAATCACCATCCTTTTGGATATGTCCAATAGGTTCACAAAAACTTGTTTTAATAGTCCCGTCTGTACCAAAAGATCTAACCGTTAACAAAGTAATCTCATAATCAAAATCAATCAAACCTTCCACAATAACGCGACCTGAATCAACACGTCCAGCAGATGCAGCATATTCCCAAGCTTTTTTAACATCTTGCGGGCCATCTAGTTTAGATTGCCCTTTTCCAGAAGACGACATCACTGGCTTTACAAAGCAAGGATAACCTATGCCGCTATCAATAGCTTTTTGGAGTTCTTCTTGAGAACTTGCAAAAAAATATGGAGATGTTGGTAAACCTAAATCGCGAGCGGCTAACTCACGAATACCTTCTCTATTCATGGTTAAAAACGCTGCTCTAGCTGTTGGTATAACCTCGACAACACCCTCTAGTTCTAACTCGACTAAAGTTGAAGTTGCAATAGCCTCAATCTCTGGAACAATTAAATGTGGATTTTCTTTGGCAACTAGATCTCGTATCGCTTGACCATCGGTCATATCAATTACATATGAACGATGAGCTACCTGATGTCCTGGAGCATTCGGGTACCGATCAACAGCTATAACCTCAATACCCAAACGTTGAAGTTCAATGATGACCTCCTTACCTAATTCACCGCTACCAAGCATCATGACTCGAATAGCACGTGGAGAAAGTGGCGTACCTATCGCCGGAAATCTTGGATATTGGTTCATATTAAGCTCCTCAGTAAAAGACATTAATATTTTCCCATGTCTTTTACTTGAGCTTCAAAAACTTACTTTTTTCTTTGTGGAGGAAGGTCTGTACAAGTACCATGAGCTACTTCAGCAGCCAAACTTATTGATTCCCCAAGCGTTGGATGAGGATGAATCGTTTTTCCAATATCGATATGATCTGCACCCATCTCAATAGCAAGACAAACTTCACCAATCAAATCACCTGCATTGGTACCAACAATGCCACCACCGATGATGCGATGCGTCTCTTTATCAAACAATAATTTAGTGAAACCTTCGCTGCGTCCGTTAGCAATTGCACGGCCACTAGCTGCCCAAGGAAATAAGCCTTTCTCATAAGCAATATCTTTAGCTTTACATTGCTCTTCAGTTAAACCAGCCCAAGCAACTTCTGGATCTGTGTAAGCAACAGAAGGAATTTGTAAAACATCAAAATAGGACTTTAGGCCACTGACAACTTCAGCTGCAACATGACCTTCATGAACGGCTTTGTGAGCAAGCATAGGCTGCCCCACAATATCGCCAATTGCAAAAACATGTTGAACGTTTGTTCTCATTTGTTGATCAACTGGGATAAACCCACGCTCATCAACGATGACACCAGCATTTTCAGCAGCAATTTTTTTACCATTCGGAGTTCTTCCAACAGCAACAAGTACTAAGTCATAACATTGCATTTCTGTAGGTGCATTAGGTCCTTCAAATTGCATCCAAATACCATCAACCTTAGCTTCAGATTGAACAGCTTTGGTCTTCAACATGACCCGGTTAAAGCGAGATAAATTCATCTTCTCCCAAACTTTAACTAAATCTCGGTCCGCTCCAGCCATCAGACCATCAGCCAATTCAACAATATCAATTTGCGAACCTAGAGAACTGTAGACAGTGGCCATCTCTAGACCAATAATTCCACCACCAATGACCAACATTCTCTTAGGAATAGACTTAAGTTCAAGTGCTCCAGTACTATCAACAATCCTTGGGTCTTTAGGCAAGAATGGTAAGGAAACTGATTGACTACCTGCCGCAATAATCACTTTTTCAAAGCGAATAACTTCTTTTTTACCAGTTAAATCCCAACTATTTCCAGCGGTTTCTTCAAGTTGGATGTGGTTAGCGTCAATGAAAGTACCAACGCCACGAAGAAATTGAACTTTTCTAGCTTTAGCCATTCCAGCTAAGCCATTCGTTAATTGGCCAATGACACTTTGCTTATGCGCTCTTAATGCATCTATATCAACTGTAGGAGCACCATAACTAACGCCATGTTTAGCCATTGATTTAACTTCTTCCATGACCGCTGCAGTATGTAACAATGCTTTAGAGGGAATACATCCAACATTCAAACATACACCTCCTAAAGTGGGGTAACGTTCAACTAAAATAGTATTAAGGCCTAAATCAGCACCTCTAAATGCTGCACTGTAACCGCCAGGGCCTGATCCTAGAACCAGTAATTGACATTGGTGATCTACCTTACCACTAAATGAACCCACTACAGGAGCAACAACAGGCACAACTGGTGTGACTAAAGAAGCCTCAGCTTTGACAGGTGCAGATTCCTGAGGTTTACTAACAGCACTGTCAGAGACCTCTACTGTCAAAATAGGCGTTCCAAGACTTACTTTATCTCCTATTTTGATATTGATAGAAACTACCTTACCATTAACATCACTAGGAACTTCCATCGTAGCTTTGTCAGACTCTAAGACAATAAGGGCTTGCTCTTTAACAACTTCATCCCCAGGTTTTACTAATACTTCAATCACCGGTATGTCGTGAAAATCACCAATATCAGGAACATTAATTGTTTGAATAGTCATCGTTATTCCTTAAAGAGTTACTCTACGAAAATCTGACATTAATTCAGCAATATATGCATTGAATCTAGTTGCCAAAGCACCATCAATAACACGATGGTCAGCAGTCAATGACAATGGGCAAATTAATCGTGGAACAAATTGAGAACCATCCCAAATTGGTTTGGTAGCTGCCTTGCTAACTCCTAAAATAGCCACTTCAGGTGCATTAATAATTGGAGCAAAGTAAGTTCCACCAATACCGCCAACTGAAGAAATAGTGAAGCATGCGCCTTGCATTTGATCTGGTTTGAGCTTGCCATCTCTTGCTAATTTTGCAAGTTCACTCGTTTCTTGAGCTATTTCTAAAATGTCTTTTTGATCAACATTACGAATCACCGGAACGACTAAACCATTTGGAGTATCTGCAGCAAAACCTAAATGAAAATATTGCTTGAGTATTAACTCTTCACCATCAAGAGAACTATTAAACTCTGGATATTTTTTAAGTGCTTTTACACATGCTTTCATCATAAAAGCCAATAAAGTCACCTTAACGCCTGATTTTTCATTTGCTTTATTTGTCTGAACTCTAAAAGCCTCTAAATCAGTAATATCAGCATCTTCGTGATACGTAACTGCAGGAATCATAGCCCAGTTTCTAGACAAATTCGCAGCAGAAATTTTTTGAATTCTAGAAAGAGGACGCGTTTGAATCTCACCAAACTTTTTAAAGTCAATTTTTGGCCACGGTAACAATTGCAATCCATTACCCGCCGCTGAACCTGAAGCTACAGGAGCTACGGTGCTTCCACTTAATATACCTTTAATGTATTGCTGCACATCCTCTTGAGTAATCCTACCTTTAGGACCAGTACCTTTAACCTTTGTTATATCAGCACCAAGTTCTCTTGCATATTTTCGAACAGATGGACTTGCATGACTTGATGTAGTCGGTGATATTTCTTCAACAACAGGTGGAGTAGCTTTTGTTGGTGTTGGTGGAACAATCGTGAGATCAACTGCTTTAGGAGCAGGCGCACTTGGAATAGGTGCTGGCGCTGGTGCTGGTGCGGAAGCAGGCTGAGGCGAAAGATCTTGCACACCTCCCTCTTCCAATATAAGTAATAAACTTCCTTCAGAAACCTTATCACCAAGCTTTACCTTTAATTCCTTAACAACACCAGAATAAGTAGACGGGATATCCATTGTTGCTTTATCAGACTCTAAAGTAATCAAGGATTGTTCCTTAGCAACTGTATCCCCAACCTTTACATGCAACTCAATAATAGGAATCTCTTTGTAATCACCAATATCAGGAACTTTAATTTCGATCATTTTTGACATTGAAAGCTCCTTAAACAGTCATTGGATTTGGTTTAGTGATGTCTAAACCATATTTATTGATTGCTTCCGCTACTTTTTTAGCATCGATTTGGCCATCATCAGCTAAAGTCTTCAAAGCAGAAATAGTGACCCAGTAACGATCTACTTCAAAGAAGTGACGTAAATTTTCTCTAGTGTCAGAACGTCCGTAACCATCAGTACCAAGTACGGTGTATCGTTTTCCTAATTGCTGTATTGCTGGACGAATTTGCTCTGCAAATAACCTCACATAATCAGTGGATGCAATTACAGGGCCCGCAAACTTGGTTAACAAATTCTCTACATGAGATTTCTGTGGTTTGTCTGTTGGATTTAACAAATTATGACGGTTAACTTTTTGTATGTCTCTTGCTAACTCAGTAAAGCTTGGGCAACTCCATAAATCTGATGCAACACCCCAATCTTCTTTTAACAATTCTGCTGCAGCCATAACTTCTCTAAAGATAGTACCGCTACCAAGTAACTGCACTCTTAACTTAGATTTAGCATCACCAATACTTTGTAAATGATACATACCTTTGAGTATGTCTTTTTCGCTTCCTTTTGGCATTGCAGGATGAGCATAATTCTCATTCATCAAGGTGATGTAGTAATAAATATCTTCTTGCTCAGTCAACATGCGACGCATACCGTCTTGAATAACTACAGCTAACTCAAAACCAAATGTTGGATCATAGCTAACACAGTTAGGAATACCTAAACTAAATAGATGGCTATGACCATCCTCATGTTGTAAACCTTCACCATTCAGGGTAGTACGACCAGCAGTACCTCCTAATAAAAAGCCTCTAGATCTCATATCACCAGCGGCCCATGCCAAATCACCTATACGCTGGAAGCCAAACATTGAATAGAAAATATAGAAAGGTAACATCGGTACACCGTGCGTTGAATAAGATGTCGCTGCAGCTATCCAATCACACATCGCACCTGCTTCGTTAATACCTTCTTGAAGAATCTGACCAGTTTGATCTTCTTTATAGAACATTAGTTGGTCTCTATCTTGTGGTTCATACAGTTGACCCACGTGACTCCAAATACCTAATTGTCTAAACATACCTTCCATACCAAATGTTCTAGATTCATCTGGAACAATTGGTACTACTCTCTTACCGATTGCCTTATCTTTCACAATCATATTTAGAAGTCGAACAAATGCCATCGTTGTGGACACTTCACGTCCTTCAACTGTAGCTTCAAGAAGGGGTGCAAAGGTATCTAAACTAGGAACTGGAAGGGATTCTGCTTTCGCTCTTCTTTGTGGCAAATAACCACCAAGTTCCATACGCTTTTTACGCATGTATTCAAGCTCAGGACTACCTTCAGCAAATTTAATATACGGGACGTTTTCTAGCTCTTCATCCTTCACTGGTAAATTAAAGCGATCTCTGAAAGCTTTAACATCCTCAATACTCATTTTTTTCTGTTGGTGAGCAATATTCATTGCCTCACCAGAGGCTCCCATTCCATAACCTTTAATTGTTTTTGCCAAAATTAAAGTAGGTTGACCCTTATGGTGAACAGCAGAATGGAATGCTGCAAAAACTTTGTGAGGATCATGTCCACCACGATTTAGATTCCAAATATCATCATCTGTCCAATCTGCGACTAACTCTTGTAATTCTGGAGTATTGAAAACATGAGCTCTAACATATGCACCATTTTTTGCTTTCATTGTTTGGTATTCACCATCCACAATCTGCGCCAAACGGTTCATCAGCAAGCCTTTTTTGTCTCTCGCAAACAAAGCATCCCAATGAGTACCCCAAACTACCTTAATAACATTCCAACCAGAACCTCTAAACTCACTTTCTAATTCTTGAATAATACTTCCGTTCCCACGAACAGGACCATCTAAACGTTGAAGATTACAGTTAATGACAAAAATGAGGTTATCTAATTTCTCTCTACCTGCCATACCAATAGCACCTAGAGACTCTGGCTCGTCGGTTTCACCATCACCTAAAAAAGCCCAAACTTTTCTACCCTCAGTTTTCACCATTCCACGGTCTTGCATGTACTTCATGAAGCGGGCTTGATAAATAGCCATAATCGGACCAAGTCCCATAGAAACTGTTGGGAACTGCCAGAAGTTAGGCATCAACCATGGATGGGGATAACTAGAGATACCCTTTCCGCTGACTTCTTGACGGAAATTATCTAACTGATCCTCATTTAATCTTCCAAGTAAGTAAGCTCTGGAGTAAACACCAGGTGCAGAATGACCTTGCACGAAAACTAGGTCACCACCATGTTGATCTGAGGGTGCGTGCCAGAAATGATTGAAACCAACGTCATATAAAGTGGCTGCTGACTGAAAGGAAGAAATATGACCGCCAACATTGGTATCTTTATTAGCACGAAGAACCATGGCCATCGCATTCCAACGAGTATAAGATCTAATACGATGCTCAACTTCTTGATCCCCAGGAATACGGGCTTGACGCTCTACCGGGATTGTATTTATATAAGGTGTTTGAGCATGAAAAGGTTGATCGACCCCGTTAACCCTTGCATACGCTATTTGCTGGTCAATCAAATAAGCAGCACGATCAGTGCCCTCAGTTTGAATGACACCATTCATGGCATCAAGCCATTCCTTAGTCTCGACAGGATCAATATCTATAGAATCATTATTTGGTAATTTAATGTTTATATCTTGAGGAACGGCTGCCATTTTTATCTCCTTTGTGATTATTTACATTCTAAATTTAGATGGAATAATTTCAAGTTTTTTTTCATATCTTGATAATATTTTTCATATTGTGGGATTTTATTCATTAAAACATATAAATTGAGTATCTCTAAAGCAACAATTCAAGCAAAATAGAATGTATGAAGAAATTGATCAACTTCAAAAAATACTTGCCGGGTTTTTTTGTACCCTCCACAAACAGTAAAAAGCTGACCCAACAGTCTGTTAACTATTTATACACCCCTATTATTGCCATCTTGTTATTTATGTTGGCAATGATTGCAATATTGTGGTCACTCTCAACCCAAGAGTCTGATCAGGCAGAAATAGCTTTTGATAGGGAAGTATCCTATGCAGAACAAAGAATTCAAGCAAACTTTGATCTTAATGAAGAAGAAATCCTATCCATTAGTAAGAAACTTCCCACTAATTTGGGATCAAAATTTAATGGGGAGTTCTATAAGCTTACGAGTAACATGCTCAATAAGCATCCAGAAATATTACTAATTCAAACTATTAACAAGGATTCTAAAAAAAATATTTCATACCCAAGCGCAGATGATGAAGATTGGAATTCTGAACCAAGCATTCAATCAAAGCTAAATTCAAGTTTACTCTTTGCTATTAAAGAAGCTCAAACCTCTGGAAGAGGAACTTATGGAGGACTTCTAGAAATAAAGGTTGGTAGCTTTAATCAAACCTTTAATCAGGAAAGATCTCTAGTATTTTGGTACGTTCAGCCCGCATCAAAATTTACTGAACAAAATCAAACTATAGCAGTTTTATACTCCGTACCATTAATCATCAGCAAAATCATACCTAAGGATATCCTTGCCAGACATCGTTTCTCTTTACTTGATGGCGAGGGGCAAGTTCTTTACAGCCTAACAGATAGAAATCTAAAAAAGAATCATAGTACCCATCAAATCAGACTGAGTAAATTTGCCGATAACCTTACCCTTCAAGCCCAAAGTTACCCTTTACCAAGTAATCTTAGCTTTCAGATGCTTTTCTGGCTTGTGATCGGTTTGTGTTCATATGTGATTTGGAGCTTTTGGTCAATTTGGCGTCAAATGAAATTTCGTCAAGATATACAGAGAAATTTAATCAAAGAAACCAACTTCAGACGCGCCATTGAAGATTCAATGCCAATTGGGCTCAGGGTACACGAACTCGATGGAAGAATAAGCTATGTCAATCCAGCTTTTAGTAAGATGGTTGGCTGGAATGCCGATGAGCTTCAGGGCCTATCCCCACCTTTTCCATTTTGGGCAAAAGAGGACGAAGTTGTAAATTCAATGAAATTGAATACTATTTTTAAAACAACATTCAGCCCCCCTAGTGGTCTTGAAGCAGTTTTAACCGATAAGCAGGGGAAAAAAATCTATGTTAGAAACTTTATTTCCCCTATGGTTGATGCAAAAAACAAGCAAACAGGTTGGATAGCTTCTTTAATTGACATTTCTGAACCAAGGCGAATTCGAGATGAACTTGCGATCTCTCAACAGCGCTTTATTACAGTTCTTGAAGGAATTACAGCAGGTATATCCGTTATAGACCCCAAAACAGGACAGCTTCTTTACTCCAATAATCTATATCAAGAAATGTTTGGCACTTCAGCTGAAGCACATCATTTATTTTTAGGCGCAGAAGCATTTTCAGAAGACAATTTTGATCTTGAAAACGATAACGTAGATGGTTATGCAGGACTACCATCTTCTGCACTAACACCCATTCTTGGGGATACAAGAGAAGTACAAATACCAGATAGATCTAATTGGTATGAAATTCGAAGAAGATACATACCATGGACAGATGGCCATTTGGCTCAAATGCTCATCACTACTGATATTACTGATCGCAGATTAGCTCAAGATAATCTTCGCGCTCAAGAGGAAAAACTTCAATTTTCAAGCCGCTTAACCACTATGGGAGAGATGGCATCCTCCATTGCGCACGAGCTGAATCAACCTTTGGCTGCGATCAATAATTACTGCATGGGCTTGATGAATCGTCTCAGAGCAAAAAAAGACGAGCAATTAAATATTGAAATTATTCCAGCTATTGAAAAAGTCAGTGCCCAAGCTCTTCGAGCGGGAACCATTATTCAGCGTATTAGAAATTTTGTAAAACGTAGTGCCCCACAACGTCAGTCATGTCACATCGATCAAATTATTAATCAGTCAATAGAACTTGCAGAAATAGAAGCACACCGACAAGGTATTCGATTAGAGAAAAATATCAGTCCACAATTACCAGAATGCTTTATAGATCCTATTTTGATTGAGCAAGTCATTGTTAACCTCATCAAAAATGCTATAGATAGCGTTAAAGACGCTTACCCCAGATCAAGACGCGGTAAAGCCCCTCCTATCTTAATTAATGCAAAACTCAATACAGAACTACAACACCCAATGCTCAGTATTCAAATTATTGATGGTGGAAAAGGTATTGATAAAGATATTATTTCTCAAATTTTTGATCCTTTTTTCAGCACTAAAGAAGAAGGAATGGGTATGGGACTGAATATTTGCAGATCCATTGTTGAATCACATGAAGGTCGTTTGATCGCAGAAAACAATACCAGTTTTATAACAGCGAACGATACTGTTAATACATTTGAAAATGAAGTATTCATGGGTTGTACATTCACTATCTTATTACCCATTGAAGCATATCTACTAACAACTAATCAAAATTTACAAAATTCATAAGAAATTGTATAAAACCATTATTATTACTACTGAATAGTTAATTAATTGATAGGATTAGGCATGAACTCAATTTATAGCGAAAAGCCAAAAGAAATAATTTATGTAGTTGATGATGATGAAGCTGTTAGAGACTCATTAAGTTGGCTATTAGAAAGTAATGGCTATCTTGTGAAGTGCTTCAGTAGTGCTGAACGATTTTTACAATCAGTTACAGGCTCTGATCGCGAAGTTACATCTTGTGCAATTTTAGACGTTAGAATGCCCGGTATGTCTGGTCTTGAACTTCAAGAACATCTGATTGCAGAGTCAATCCCGATGCCTATTTCTTTCATTACTGGTCATGGTGACGTTTCTATGGCAGTGAACACCATGAAAAAAGGCGCCATTGATTTCATTGAAAAGCCTTTCAAAGAAAATGAATTACAAAATCTAGTAGAAAAGATGTTAGTGACAGCAAGAAGCGCATACAAAGAAGCTTCTATGCAAAAAAATAACCAAAGTCTATTATCCAAATTAACCAGCAGAGAACGCCAAGTTTTAGAGCGTATCGTTGCAGGTCGTTTAAACAAACAAATAGCTGATGATCTGACAATCTCCATCAAAACTGTTGAAGCCCACCGTGCCAACATTATGGAAAAACTAAACGTCAGCACAGTGGCTGATCTGTTACGTTTAGCACTGTCAGAAAAAAGCTAATTCAAAATGCCAGCTAAACTTCTCGATGGAAATCAGCTCTCTCGACAATTGCGAGCAGAAATCGCAACAGCGAGCGCAATCCTAACTGCAAAAGGAACTAAACCAGGATTGGCTGTTATTCTTGTCGGGGAAAATCCTGCAAGCCAAATTTATGTCAGAAACAAAGTTAAAGCTTGTGAAGATGCAAATATTTATTCTGAACTAATTCGCTTGCCTCAAGATATATCTGAACAAGAATTACTAGATCATATTCATCAACTGAATGCAGATGAGCAGATTCACGGGATATTAGTCCAACTCCCCCTTCCTGCTCACATTGATACTCATTTAGTCCTTGAAGCAATCGACCCGTATAAGGATGTAGATGGATTTCATGTAGCAAATGCAGGTGCTCTAATGACAGGTAAACCTATTTTTAAGCCATGCACGCCATACGGATGTATGAAGATTTTAGAAAGTATTGATTATCCTATCCGCGGTGCTAGAGCAGTGATTGTTGGAGCCTCCAATATCGTAGGTAAACCAATGGCTATGCTTCTTCTACAGGCAGGAGCAACCATTACGATTTGTAACAGCAAAACTAAAGATCTTGCTGCACATACTAAGGAAGCTGATATCTTAGTTGTCGCTACAGGTATTCCCAAAATGATTTCAGCACAAATGGTCAAACCAGGTGCTGTAGTGATCGATGTAGGTATTAATCGCCTACCAGATGGAAAACTTTGTGGAGATGTAGATTTTGATGAAGTGAAGTATGTCGCTGGATGGATTACCCCTGTTCCTGGCGGCGTAGGTCCAATGACAATCACAATGCTCTTGCAAAATACTTTAGAAGCAGCTAATCATTTTCATCTTTAAGAGTACTTAATATGAGTAATCCACTATTAGAAATGGGTAACGATTTACCCAATTATTCTGCTATTCAACCAAGCCATATCGAGGAAGCAATTGATGTATTTCTTGATAAGGCTCAATTAGCTTTAGATGACGCTATCAAAACTGATATTGCCCCAACTTGGGAAAACCTCATAGACCCTTTAGATCTTGTGAATCAGGATTTAGGTCGCGCTTGGGGTGTGGTCAATCATCTCACTAGTGTTTTAGACTCAACTGAATTAAGAGCTGTACATGCAAAAATGTTACCTAAGGTGACTGCTTTTGGAAGTACTTATTCTCAAAGCCTTGAGTTGTTTGAGAAATATAAAAAAATCAAATCTTCTTCATCTTGGAGTTCCTTAACAGGAGCACAACAAAAGGTCATCAATAATGCAATCCGAGACTTCCAATTAGGAGGCGCTGAACTAGACCCTTCACTTAAGCCAAGATTTGCAAGTATTTCAGAAGAACTTGCAAATTTAACGAAATCTTTTTCTGATAATGTTTTAGATGCAACTGATGCATTTATTCATGTAGTTTCTGACATTAATGAATTAGAAGGTCTTCCAGAGGATGCATTAATTGCTGCAAAAGAACTTGCTTCTAGTCAACAAAAAGAAGGTTGGGCTTTTAGTCTAAAATTTCCCTCTTATTTCCCCGTTCTACAACTAGCCAAAAATCGTAATCTTCGCCAAAAAATGTATGAAGCTTACGTTACGCGTGCATCTGACCTAGGTTCTCAGCTTGGTATGGGAAAAGCTGACTGGGACAATAGTCAAATCATGTTAGATATTTTGCGTCTGCGCAAAGAAGAATCTCAAATGCTTGGGTTTGATAATTATGCAGCCTTAAGCATCGTTCCCAAAATGGCAAAATCAGTAGAAGAGGTCCGCTCGTTTTTACAAGAGTTTGCGCAGCGTGCACATCCTAGTGCACTCAAGGATCTTCAAGAACTCGAGGAATTCTCAAAAAATAACTTAGAAATTGAATATCTTGAACCTTGGGATATTAGCTATGCTTCTGAACAATTAAAACAAGCCAAATACAATTTTTCAGAAAATGAAGTTAAACAATATTTCCCTATCGACCAAGTATTAAAGGGACTTTTTCATGTTATTGAAAACCTCTTCGAAGTCAAAATTCAACACTGCAATTTACCAATCTGGCATACGGATGTTCAGTCTTTTGAAGTGAAAAATAAGAACAACGATCTCGTAGCATGTTTTTACCTAGATGCTTACGCACGAAGCGGTAAACGTGGTGGAGCATGGATGGACGATGCTAGAGGTCGAATGGTATTGAAAAATGGAAATATTCAAACACCTGTGGCTTACTTAGTTTGCAATTTCCCTCCTCCAATGACAATTAATGGTCAATTGCGTAGTGCAACCATTTCGCATGATGATGTCATTACTCTTTTCCATGAATTTGGTCATGGACTACACCATATGCTCACTAAAGTAGACACTCTTGGTGTATCAGGTATCAATGGTGTTGAATGGGATGCTGTAGAACTTCCAAGTCAATTCATGGAAAACTTTTGCTGGGATTATGAAGTCATTGAAAAATTATCAAAACATATTGACCACCAATCAAGCTTACCGCGTGAACTTTTCGAAAAAATGTTAGCAGCCAAGAATTTCCAAAATGGATTGTTTACATTGCGGCAAATTGTATTTGCAAGTTTTGACTGGGAATTACACTCTAGTTTTGAACCGAATCAATCAACTCCCAATGACATCCTAGAACTGTCTCGTTCTATCAATGCGAAGGTACACGTCCTTCCACAAGCAAATATTTCTCGTTGGCCACATTCTTTCAGTCATATATTTGCTGGGGGATATGCTGCTGGCTACTATAGTTATAAATGGGCTGAAGTACTCTCCGCAGATGCATTTGCCTCCTTTGAAGAAAAAGCCTCGCAATTTGGATCTATTCTTAACCCTGAAGTTGGAATCTTATATCGTCAAGAAATTCTTGAGGTTGGTGGAAGTAGACCTGCAGCAGAATCCTTTAAGGCCTTCCGCGGCCGTCCTCCAACCATTGATGCTCTATTACGTCATGGCGGACTTCTGCAAAAATAGGCTATTCAATGAACACTATTAGAATCGCAACTTGGAATGTGAATTCAATCAAAGTGAGACTTCCTCACCTATTGCAATGGCTTTCTGATTGTGAAAAAAATAAACAAACCATTGACCTTATTGGCTTGCAAGAACTGAAATTAACTGAGGACAAATTCCCCTATCAGGCCCTAGAAGATATCGGCTATTGCAGTCTAGCATTAGGTCAAAAGACATACAACGGCGTTGCATTAATTGCTCGTAAAGATTCTCTTGCTCCACTTCATCAAACACAAGAAACTATATTTTTACATGCACAGAAAAATATACCTGATTTAGAAGATGAACAACAACGATTAATTGCCTCTACGATTCAATTTAGAGAAACAACTCCAATCCGAGTTATCTGTGCCTATTTCCCCAATGGCCAAGCACCAGGCTCAGAAAAGTTTTTATATAAGATGCGATGGCTTGAAGCTCTCCATCAGTTTTTAAAAACAGAACTCGTGAAATTTCCACGTTTAATATTAATGGGCGATTTTAATATTGCTCCCAAAGACGAGGATGTCCATGACCCTAAAGCATGGGAGGGGCAAAATTTGGTCTCCCCTGAAGAGCGTGCTTTTTTTTCTAGCTTTGAGCAACTAGGTTTAATAGATAGCTACAGACTCTTCGATCAAGCTCCAAAAAGTTTTAGTTGGTGGGATTACAGAATGATGGGGTTTCGTCGCAATGCTGGGCTTCGCATTGACCATATTATGATCTCTAAAGAGCTGCAAGAAAATTGCTCTTCCTGCAGCATTGACACCAATCCTAGGAAGTGGGAACAACCTTCAGATCATGCCCCCGTTATATTGAGTTTGCAAAAGTAATTTGCTTACTCAATTCCTAATTCTTGCAATTTGCGGGTAATAGTATTCCTACCAATTCCTAAGCGTTCTGCAGCCTCAACTTTCCGCCCTCTAGTCGTTTCAAGAGCTGCCTCAATAACTGCTTTTTCAAATTGATTAAGTAAATTTTGGAAAACATTCTCTTTACCATCTTCCAACATCTTTTTCGCTAGCATACCTAATTGATGCTCCCAGTTAACCTTAGGAATTGGAATAGTATGGTTTGATGTATCAACATTACTGGTGGTATCTTTATTTGTAGAAACAACATCACCCGTGAATTGAAATTGCTGTTTAGAAATCGGTGGTGGATATGTCAGATCCCTTGGCAAGTCTTGAACATTGATTTCAGGTGCAGAAATCATCACTGACAACCAATGACAAATACTTTGTAATTGACGAACATTCCCAGGATACGGAAGTTTAGATAAAGCATCTAAGGTTTCAGGCAACAATACCTTGGGTTTAACATTAAGCTGTCTTGCACTTAATGTTAAAAAGTGCTGAGTCAAAATCGGGATATCCTCGACACGATCTCTCAAGGCAGGAAGCCTTAAACGTATTACGTTTAGACGATGGAATAAATCTTCTCTAAACAAACCATTTGCCACTAAATTTTCTAAATTTTGATAACTAGAAGCGATAATGCGAACATTGGACTGCATTTGAGTACTACCACCAAGACGATAAAACTTACCATCTTCCAGCAATTGCAAAAGAGAACTTTGTAAATGCAAAGGCATATCTGCAACTTCATCTAAAAATAATGTGCCACCATCAGCCTGCTCAAACAATCCACGTTTCATGCTTGTAGCATTTGCAAAAGCTCCACGCTCGTAACCAAATAACTCCGCTTCTATCAGATCCTTTGGCATTGCAGCCAAATTTAACTCAATAAATGGATAATTTGAACGAGCACCATGCTTATGTAAAGCTCTTGCTAATAACTCTTTTCCTGTTCCAGACTCACCAGTAATTAAGATAGTTGCATTTGAAGAACTAAGGCGTCCAACTGCACGAAAAATTTCTTGCATTGCTGGTGCCTGACCAATTAACTCTGGAACAAGGCTTTTAGAAGATGACCCAATACTTGGCGCAAATTGCGTTTTTATGATCTCAGCATTTTTACTTTCTGATATAGCTCTTTGTAAAATCGCCATAACAGCACCAATATCAAAGGGCTTAGTAATATATTCAAAAGCTCCACCTTGCAATGAAGCCACAGCCGAATCCATATCTGAAAATGCCGTCATAATAATGACAGGCAATTTTGGATAATCATGCTTCAACTGTTGTAATAAGCTAATACCATTGCCTCTAGGCATACGAATATCAGATATTACAACCTGTGGTTGCTCTTTCTCTAAAGCATCTAAAACATCGTTAGGATTAGAAAAACTTTTAAATGGGATCATCTCCCGTGCTAAAGATTTTTCTAATACCCAACGAATGGACTGATCATCATCGACAATCCAAACTGATTTCATACATCACCTCTTGATTCAGAATTATTAAAGTACTCTAAGGAACTATAGGGAATTTGAACATGAAAATCAGTATTACCTGGCTCGCTATGCACACTTATGAAGCCTCCATGCATCTGAATGAACGATTGCGCTAAAGTGAGGCCTAATCCACTGCCTGAGGATCGTCCAGAAACAAGAGGTAAAAATATATGATCAATGATTTCTGCTGGTATTCCAGGACCATTATCAATAATATGAATGTTCATTGCCAACTTAAATCTTTTTTTACCAATCGTAACGTTTCTAGATACACTTGTTTTTAATTGGATCTTGGCATCGCCTAAACTGATTCGATCCTCTAAAATCTGCGCTGCATTGTGAACAATATTTAATAAAGCTTGAATTAAGATTTCTTTATCACCAATAATCTCAGGCAAGCTGACATCATAAAATCTAGTAATAGATAAACCCTTCGGAAATTCAGCTAATACAACGCTCCTAACACGTTCTAATACCTCGTGTATGTTTAGCTCAGTGATTTCTTTTTTACGTTTATGAGGGGCCAATAAGCGGTCTACTAAAGTTTGTAAACGATCTACTTCTTTAATCATCACCTTCGTATACTCTTTAAGAGAAGGATCTGGCAATTCGTAATCTAAAAGTTGTGCTGCTCCACGTATTCCGCCCAAGGGATTTTTAATTTCGTGAGCCAAGTTACGCATCAATTCTTTATTTGCCCTAGCTTGCATAATTAAACGTTCTTCTCGATCACTTTTCATTTGCTGGGAAATTTCAAACCATTCAAAGACATTGAGCTCCGTACTCTCGATTGAGGACAAAATAACATAGGCTAAAAACTCTTTTTGATCTGGGCGAAGAGGACCGTGACTGAGAATTAAATCTATTCTTTGCGTAGCCCCATCCATCTGAAACTGTTTAAATAGTTCTTCTAATGCATGATTCTCACCAAAAATATCTTTTAATTGATAACCAGTAATATTCTTTTGAGATATTTTTAAAGAAATTTCTGCTGCAGTATTTGCATAAACAACAGCGTTTGAAGCACGGTCAAGTATCAATACCGAATTCGGCATCTGATCTAAGACATCTTGAGGATTAAAAAGGGCAGCCGTAGCTGCCCTGCTCTGAAAAATGCGCATGGCGCTAGATCTTAATCTTAGAGTGAATAATACATATCGAATTCAATCGGATGCGTAGTCATACGGAAACGTGTGACTTCTTCCATCTTCAATGAGATATATGCATCAATCATCGTGTCAGTAAATACACCACCACGAGTCAAGAACTCACGATCTTTGTCCAAATACTCAAGAGCCATATCCAAGCTACTACATACTGTTGGGATCTTTGCATCTTCTTCTGGGCTTAAATCATACAAGTTTTTATCAGCTGCTTCTCCAGGATGAATCTTGTTTTGAACACCGTCTAAACCAGCCATGAGTAATGCAGAGAATGCGAGGTATGGATTAGCCAATGGATCTGGGAAACGAGTTTCAATACGGCGTCCTTTTGGATTTGCAACGTATGGGATACGGATTGAAGCAGAACGGTTACGTGCTGAGTAAGCTAACTTAACAGGAGCCTCAAAACCTGGAACTAAACGCTTGTATGAGTTTGTGCCTGGATTTGTAATCGCATTCAATGCACGAGCATGCTTGATGATTCCACCTATGTAATAAAGGGCAAATTCTGACAAACCTGCATAGCCGTTACCTGCAAATAAGTTAATACCATCTTTCCAAACAGATTGGTGAACGTGCATACCAGAACCATTATCGCCAACAACAGGTTTAGGCATGAATGTTGCTGTTTTGCCATAAGCATGTGCAACGTTGTGAACAATGTATTTTTGGAGGATTGTCCAGTCAGCACGTTGAACTAATGTGCTAAATTTTGTACCCAACTCGTTCTGGCCTTGACCAGCAACTTCGTGGTGATGAACTTCAACTGGAATACCTACAGACTCTAACAATAAACACATTTCAGAACGCATATCTTGGAATGTATCTAATGGAGCAACTGGGAAATATCCACCTTTTTTTCCCGGACGGTGACCAGTGTTGCCACCTTCAAATTCTAGACCTGATGACCATGGAGCTTCTTCGGAATCAATCTTCACGAAAGAACCCTGCATATCAGAACCCCAACGTACACCGTCAAAAATAAAGAATTCTGGTTCTGGACCAAAATACGCAGTATCACCAAGACCAGTGCTCTTTAAATAAGCTTCGCAACGCTTTGCGATAGATCTTGGGTCACGATCGTAACCTTTACCATCAGAAGGCTCTACAACGTCACATGTCAATACCAATGTTGGCTCTTCATAGAAAGGATCGATGTATGCCGTTGCAGCATCAGGCATTAAAAGCATGTCAGAAGCTTCAATACCTTTCCAACCAGCAATTGATGAACCATCAAAAGCATGACCACTTTCAAATTTATCTTCTCCAAAAGCGGATACAGGTACTGAAACGTGTTGCTCTTTCCCTTTTGTATCTGTGAAACGAAAATCTACAAAAGTGATCTCTTTTTCTTTGACCAACTTCATAATGTCAGCAACAGCTTTACTCATCTAGTTCTCCTAAAACGATGAAATACAAAAAAATAAAATCCTCATTCATTAAAACAAAATAAGGCTACACAAAAAAATCAATTTGCACCATAATAGTGCAAATTGGTACTACTGTTAAGCAAAATAATTACTTTGATAAATCATACGTGATGGTATTGAACGCTTCAACCCCAACACGTAACTCTTTCAATGCGACCTCAACCTGATTTACGGGACCCTTGACACCAAGTTCCATATGGCGCTGAGCGAGAATACCCTCCTTGCTAGGGTCACCAACAGAAGGTAAGCTAAAAATTTTAATTTCAGGATATTTTTTCTCGATCTCTTCCATCAAGGGTGTAATTGTTGCTTCCATCGCTCCAGCAGCAATAAAACTCTTTTCAACATAATCCAATTGATGAAAAAGGTCTTTATAAAAAGTTTCTAAGATCCATTCCATCATAGGACTTGCCATCACAGGGAAGCCTGGCATGAAGTAATGTTCTTGAATATAAAATCCCGGAATCTTATTGTAGGTATTAGGAATAATGTTTGCTCCCACAGGGAACTCTCCCATACGCAAACGTGGAGCATTGATTGGAGAGTCCACATCAGCTTTAACTGGATCCCCCTCAGCAGTTTCTATGATTCTTTGACCTATCAAAGCTTTAGCTTCAGGATGTAGCGCTAAGTCTACTCCAAGGGCTTTAGCAGCGCATTGACGCGTATGATCATCGGGGGTTGATCCAATACCACCAGTGATAAAAACCACATCACCACTAGCAAAAGTCCTTTTGAATGTATTAATAATTCTTTGCGGATCATCTGCAATATACTCCGCCCAACTAAGATGCAGACCACGCTCTTTTAGTAATTCCAATAAACGTGGCATATGTTTATCAGTTCTTCTACCCGATAGAATCTCATCACCAATAACGATTAACCCAATGGTTCTATTTTTTTCTTGTGTCAAATACCTTCTCCCTTTAACTCTCTATATTCTTTTAATGCAAACAATAAATAATGGGCAAACCACAAAGCACCAAATATAAAAACTAAAGCATAAACCCACATCATGAACATTGATACAAATGGAAATAATACCAAGACAAATATAGATGATAGCCAAAATAATGTTGGCGCTGCTCCAATTAACCCTACTACGATACCAATCAACAATAGTGGACCTCGATGCAAAATCATTAAATCCTCACGTTCTTGCTCAGTAGCATGCCTTGATAAAACATCATAGGTCATTAAACGAGTCGTTAACCACCCCCATAAAATCGGCGGAAGCAAGGCAAAAATAGGTGGGATCCACCAAATTGGTAAGGTAATAAGAACAATGACTAAGAAGATAAAAGTTGAACTGATTGCCACCCACAAACTTCCAAAAAATGATCCGCCATGCTCTTTTTTAAGGGTGCTATAGGCATTTTGTTTCTCTACATGACGTAATACAGATGTAATGGAGGTAAATGAAACAAGCACCAATATAGTAGTTATTACTAAAGGCATCAAAATAACCACAGAAAAATATGGCGCCACAATTGCTCTAACACTGTTCCAACCTACTACACTCATTGTTTTTTCAATCCATGATGCTGCAAATGAGTTAGTCAAAAAGTCTTTCATCCAATCTAATAATGGAGACCAAGTAAACCATAAAATTCCAAACCAAATAAGAGCACCAATAAAAAAAGGACGCAAAGTTAACCACAATACCCAAGGATTAAAAATCCCCCGAAGAGAGAGTCCAAAGGAACGAATGATGAGTCGCATTGTTCAGCCTCTTAAGGTCAAAGATGCCCAACATTTCTTTAAAGCAAAAATCTGTTGCTGTAAAAAATGATTGGGAGGTAAATATTCCTTCACACCGCTTGGGTGATAAGACTCATCAAAAACCGCAGTCTTAAATAACATATCCCACCAAGGAAATAAAACTCCAAAATTACAACCTCCTAGAACTCCAGGCTTACCAGGTACTTCATATCCTAGTTCAATAGCATGGTGATAGCGATGAAAATTAGGAGTAACAAGAATATATTTTAAAAACCCATATTCATATGGATAAAATCCATGTTGCCAACTTTGAATTAATCTACTAGTAACAATTAATAATAAAAACTGTCCAGGCTCAACCCCTAAGATCAATCCAACTCCGGTCAATGTAGCCGCTCGTAAAATATCATCAAGTAAGTGATTGCGATTGTCTGACCAAGCAGTTAAATGCCTTTGACTGTGATGCAAAGCATGTAATTGCCACCAAAAATTTAATCGGTGGGATAAACGATGATAAAAGTAATCTACCAAATCAAAAATAATTAGATAAATAAAAAAGCTAATGATTGGAATTGAAGTAATGCTAGGCCACCAGTTCTCAACATTGAATCTTAAAAATTGGCTATCATGAAGCAAGGAACCCAAATAAAAGAACACATTTGAAAACAATAAAAAAAATATTAATTGAAAAATGCCAAGCCGATGAAAAATGCTATAAAAAACATCAATGCGAATAGCCTGTCGAATTTCAATAGATGAACCAATATCATTATTTGTGTTAACTAATAAAGACTCATTTTTTTCTAAAGGGCGAAGAATCAAGGCAATAATAGCAATTTGAATAATACCCAAAAGGATGCGATCCAAAATAATGTCTGCATCATCTGCATATCCCATTAAATCGCATAAATACATGATGGGTAATACCGTATTTTGTATTAACCATTCATGTACTAGATCATATAGTTCAGACATTTAGACGACTATTCAATAGTGGCGAAACAAAAACCTTTTGCTTTTAAACCAGAGATTAACTGATCTAAAACACCAGGGGCCCATGGATCTTTTCTTGACCATATACCCAAATGAGCCATAGTAATGTCTCCATCTTTAATTTCTTGTAAAGCTTTTTTTAGAAGAACATCATTAGGATACTGTGTGGAAGAAAGCTCATCTCCTAAAAAACCAGATGAGCTCCAAGCAATGTGTTTATATGAACAAGCATTGCCCATTTCAATCAACCTTGGAGAGGTTTTACCTCCAGGAGCTCGCCATATTTTACTAATATGTTTGCCAGTTAATTCATGAAAACGTTGATCAACTTGTTTTATTTCATGACAAACTTCTAATTGGTCTGCACTATACGACTTCCCTGCTTTTGGACCAAATTGTGGCTTAAGAATAACCGTATTATCTTTCCCATTTTTTTGAAAATACGCATGATGAAGTGTATGACTACCAAACGCATGACCCTGATTGACCATAGATAACCAAAAGCCCTTCCATGAATCATCTAAAGCCATATCTCCACGATCTGTTCGCTCATTCGCTAAGAAAAAAGTTGCCCGAACATCGTGACGTTTTAAAGTGTCAGCAACATATTGAGCAACTGACATATTGCCTGTATCGAAAGTTAAATAAACTGTTTTTTGGCAACTTTGTGCATTTAATTGAAATGAGCTCAATAACAAAATAAGAGCCAAACCAATTTGACGACACATATAGTTTTTAACCATAAAAGTATTAATTCCAAGCAGCGTTAGGTGTAAAAAATACTCCATGCGGACTCTTACCAACCTTGATAGTTGTTTCTAACTCATTATTAGTTAGGTTAATTACCCCAATTTTTTTAGCAAAACGAAAACTAACCCATAACTCCTTTTGATTTGGAGTTATATCCATGCAATCCGGTCCGGATGGCAAGCCCTTGATAGTTCCTACAACTTCTAAAGTCTCCATATCAATTTTACTGATGGTAGCCTCTACACGATTAGATACAAATATATGCTTTCCATCACCCAATGGGCGGAAATTATGCGCTCCCTTACCAGTAATTATTTTTTTTACAGTCTGTTGGTTTTTCCAATCAATGACTTGAACATAATTCTCCCCTGTCATTCCTACAAGTAAATACTTATCTCCAGGCGTCATCCAAAGTCCAGCCGGCATTTTGCCAACTTTCATTTTCCATAAGATTTTTTTAGTTGCTATTTGGATAGCCACCAGTTCATTAGAATCTTGTAATGTAACGAAGGCTATTTGACTATCATTTGTAAACGCAATGTGACTAGGGGTCTCTGGTAACTTATAAATATCTGGATTAGGCTGAATTTCACCATTTTTTACAGCATATATATCAACTCTGTTAAGTCGATTACCTGCAACAACAAACCATTGTTTATTTGGTGAATACCCAATTTGATAAGGGTCCATAATTTTTGGAATAGTCCCAATTTTATTTCCAGTAACCGCATCCAAAAGAACTAAATTATCACCTGCAGCATTTGCTACTAAAAGATTCTTACCGTCTGGCATCATCATCAAATGGTGAGGTTCTTTACCAATCTGAAATTCATCAATAACCTCCCTCTTTTGCATATCTATTCGACTTACCGAAGCAGAGCCTGAATTCAAAATAATGGCAGTTTTCGGAACTGCAGAAACATCCACCTTTACTAGATTTTTTTCATTAGCAAAAGTATTCCAACAAAAAAAGAAAAGAAGTGCAGAAAGCTTTAAGAAATAAGGTAATTTGTAAGTCTTCATATAAGGTATTTTAACCCTGATAATTGTTTAAAATTTTTTCCATTCGTTTTAATGACATGGGAGTAGGCGTTTTTAACTCCTGCGCAAAAATTGCCACTCTAAGTTCCTCAAATTGCCATCGAATATCTTCTCTCTGGGTATTTTGTTGTTGATTTGAATCGAAATTCTTCAGTATTTGTATATATTGCCTATAAATCTTATTTAATTGCAACTGGTTTTCTTGATCTCTAGCAAGACTTGATCGCATTTTTTCAATTCGTACCAAAATCCCCTTTAAATAACGTGGAATATGAGTTAATTGCTCATATTTGGTCTGTGATACAAATTGAGAATGAATAAGCCCCTTAAATTGATATTCGATATCTTCATGAGCCGTTTTGGAAATAGCTTTAATGGAAGTAATTTTTTTATTTAATTCATTGGTAATCTCTAAACATTGCAATACTTGCTTTGCAATATCTTGAGCAATTAAAGAAATCTTCGATTTCGCCCCCAGCATTCTTTCTTTAAACTCTACTTGATTTTTGGGTAAGGGTTCAAACAAACAAGATCGCTCGATTGCCATATTCAAAATCTGTTGCATTAACTCATCATGATTTCCTATCTGCATATATAAGAGACCTATTTCTCGAGCGCCAGGAAGTTGCTTTTGAAGAAGTTTTAAGGTCTCTTTATGAAATATTAAACATAAACGTCGAATACCCTGAAAGTGTATGGTTCGCGCTTCTTGTGGGTCATCAAATACATTTAATTCACAATGTGTTTGCATGTCTTGTAAAGCTGGATAACCATAAAATACTTGTTGTCCTTTTTTAATTTCAAGCATTTCAGGCAATTCGCCAAAGGTCCAATCAATAATTTTTATAGATGAGGTTTGATCGTTCGTAGTAACTGGATGAACTGTATTTTGTGAATCTTGACCTTTTGTACTACTTACCTTATGAATGACAGATTGCCCCACTTCTTGAAAAATTGCACGTGCATCTACAGCATATTGTGATCTTAACTTTTGTAAGTTTCGTTCTAAATCTAACTGTCGACCATGTTCGTCCGTCACCCGATAATTCATCATGCAATGAAATGGAATATTTTCCAATCTAAAATCATTACGATGAACTATAACTTGTGTTTTTTCCCTAATTTGGTTTATTAAGGAATCTATTAAATCTCCTTTTCCAAATTGATTTTTCTCTAACCATTCATCAACACAATTCTTAGAAAATTCAGGTAAAGGTACGCAATGTCTACGAAGTTTTTGCGGTAAAGACTTTAGAAGAACATGAATTTTCTCAACACATAAGCCTGGGACTAGCCAAAAACACTTTCTTTCATCAACTTGATTAATTAATGCTAGTGGCACAATCAATGTAACCCCGTCTTTGGGAGAACCAGGCTCAAAATGATATGTAAGATCTAATTGCGTCCCCATCATTTGCATTTTTTTGGGGTAACGATCATCACTTATATTAGATGCCTCATGACGCATTAAGTCTTTTTTACTCAACAGTAATGTTTCATGATGCTCTGGATTTTTATCAAGATAAGCTTGTAATGACCCTCTACTTAAAACGCTCTCAGGTAAGCGCTGATCATAAAAATTAAAAATAATTTCATCACTAACTAAAACATCTAATCTTCGTGAACGATGCTCTAGCGCCTCTACTTGCTGAATCATTTGACGATTTTTCCAGAAGAACTGAAAAGTTTTACCAGTTTGCTTTTGAATTTGAGTAATATCTAATTGACCTAATAGACTTCCCTCAACTAATGCTCTTTGAATAAAAATGGTTCTTGCTTCTAAAGCTTGCATTAATGCAAATTTAACTTTTCTTCCATGGTAAAGAGGTAATCCATATAAGGCACCCTGCTCATGCGCCATTACTTCACCGGTCTTCGAATCCCAAAATGGCTCACTCCATGTTTTTTGCAATCGATGTTGGCAAATACGCTCAACCCAACGAGGTTCAATGTTAGCAATATTTCGGGCGTATAGACGATTGGTTTCAACTAATTCACCAGCAACTATCCATGATTTAGGTCTTTTGAGTAAATGATTACCAGGCCAAATAGTTAGCTTGATTCCCCTCGCACCCTCAAACCAATTATCTTCATCTGATTTTTTAGCAATATTACCCAATAAACCTGTTAGAAGTGAAACATGAATTTGCTCATAGGTTGCTGCTAAGGTATTCATCCGCCATCCCTGAGCAATTAATATTTCTTGTAATTGCTGATGAATATCCCGCCACTCACGCATTCGTCGAGGTGACAAAAAATTCTTTTTACATAATTCATCAAATTGTCGATTGCTTGTTTTTTTATCTAATCCTTGGTGATACCAATCCCATAGCTTAATAAAACTAATAAATTCAGATTGTTCGTCGGCAAAAATTTTATGGGCAAGATCAGCTTGTTGAGCAAACTCCATTGGACGATCACGGGGATCTTGAATTGCCATAGCGCTTGCAATAATTAATACCTCTCTTAGTGCAACTTGCTCTTTAGCTGCCAATAGCATCCTTGAAACTCTTGGATCTAAAGGAAGCTTTGCTAACTCTTTACCAATTTTGGTTAATGCTATCTCGCGTGCACCCTCTTTAAAATTCGACTCTACAGCTCCTAACTCATCCAACAACTGAATACCATCCAAAATGGCTCGACCTGAGGGTGCTTGTATGAATGGGAATTCATCAATTCGTGGAAGATGTAAAGATGCCATTCGAAGAATCACACCCGCTAGTGAGCTTCTTAATATCTCTGGATCAGTGTGTGGAGTTCTTCTTGAAAAATCATCCTCACCATAGAGCCTAATACAAATACCATCGGCAACACGACCACATCGTCCTGCACGCTGATTCGCTGCAGATTGAGAAATAGGCTCAATTTGTAATTGTTCTACCTTACTTCGATGGGAATAGCGTTTAACCCTTGCCGTACCGGTATCCACCACAAAACGAATGCCTGGCACAGTTAATGAGGTTTCCGCAACATTGGTTGCAAGAACAATTCTTCTACCCCGCCCCGTCTGAAAAATACGTTCTTGTTCAGCAACTGATTGACGAGCAAACAAGCTCAATATTTCAGGATGGTAACGCTGCTGCAATACTACATTTTTTCTAAGTAACTCAGTACAATCTCGAATCTCTCGCTCTCCAGGTAGAAAAACTAAAATATCCCCCATCCCTGATACACCTTGGTCCCATAGTTCCAAAATTGCTTCCGATACTCCCTCAGGAATTTCCTTAGAATCTTTGCCACTTTCTTCTAAAGGTCGATAACGTACTTCTACTGGATATAGACGGCCACTAACCTCAATAATGGGTACCTCTTTGCCAAAATTAAAGTGCTGTGCAAATAAAGATGAATCTATCGTTGCAGACGTAATAATTACTTTTAAATCCGGCCTCTTTGGCAATATTTGGCGTAAATATCCCAAAAGGAAATCAATATTTAAACTCCGCTCATGTGCCTCATCAATAATGATGGTGTCATAAGCTTTAAGTAATGGGTCATTTAAAGTTTGAGCAAGTAGGATGCCATCTGTCATCAATTTAATAGAAGCAGTTGAACTAGTTTTATCGTTAAAGCGAACTTGATAACCTACATCTTGTCCAATTGGAGTTCCTAATTCTTCTGCAATTCTTTTTGCTGTTGAAGTCGCTGCGATCCTCCGGGGCTGGGTATGGCCAATCATTTTCCCAGTACCATTCATTTTCCCGCGCCCCATGGCTAAGCAAATTTTGGGTAATTGCGTTGTTTTTCCAGACCCTGTCTCACCACAAACAATGATGACCTGATGCTCTTTGAGAGCATCCATAATGACTTGTCTTTGCCCACTAACGGGTAAAAACTCTGGAAACTCTACTTTTATGTGAGATTTTTCCAACTGATTAAGAGTATTTTTAGCATTTAAATTCATAAGCGTCCTATAATTTTCGCTTATGTCGACAAAATCTACTGAAAACCAACTTCCTGAGGGTGGTGACCCTGATACTTTTCCATTTGTAAGCTGGTTGAGAACAGTTGCGCCTTATATCCATTCTTTTCATGGCAAGACCTTCGTTATTGCCTTTGCAGGAGAGTTAGCTACTGATAGTGAGCTAGAAAATTTAGTCGAAGATATCGCAATGCTGCACGCAATGGGGATGAATATCGTTCTTGTACATGGCTCTCGTCCGCAAATTCAAGAACAATTAGCACTACATTCTATTGAGGCAAGATATGGTCAAGGTCAAATGTTGGGCTATCGTATTACAGATGCCGCAACCATGGAATGTGTCAAAGAAGCCGTAGGTGAACTTCGTCTAGACATTGAGGCTTGCTTTAGTCAAGGATTACCCAATACCCCTATGGCAGGATCAAGAATTTCAGTAATTTCTGGAAACTTTATCACTGCTAGACCTGTTGGAATTGTAGATGGTGTGGATTTTATGCACACTGGTCTTGTACGTAAAGTTGATGCTGAATCTATCAAGATGTCTCTTGAGCATAATAAGATTGTCTTGTTATCTCCTCTAGGATTCTCTCCAACTGGTCAAGCATTCAATCTTGCTTATGAAGATGTTGCATGCTCTACTGCGACAGCTCTTAAGGCGGATAAATTGATCTTCCTATCCAGCGTAGATCGACTTATCGATAAAGAAGGCTTCCCAGTGGCCGAAATTGCTCTTCCAGAGCTCTCTAAGCTTCTTGGAGATCAAGGAATGCATCCAAGCGAACTACGCTCTTTATTAGCTACAGCCGCAAAAGCTGTAAAGCTAGGTGTCAATCGTGTCCATATACTTCCGCATAATCGTGATGGTGCTGTTTTAGAGGAACTTTTTACCCATGATGGTGTTGGAACAATGATAGTTGCCTCAGATATTGAAAATCTGAGAGAGGCCAATATGGACGATGTTGGTGGCATTTTACAAATAATCTCTCCATTAGAGGAAGAAGGTGTCCTAGCACCAAGAGGTAGATCCGTTATTGAAAGGGATATCTCTAATTTTTCAGTTATTGAACACGACCACGTTATTTTTGGATGTGCTGCCCTCTTCCCATTTTCGAATGGTATGGCTGAACTAGCATGTCTTGCCGTTGATCCCAATACCCAAGGCGTTGGTGATGGGGAACGTCTCTTGAAGAGAGTCGAGGCAAGAGCCAAGGATCTTGGTATGAAAAAACTTTTTGTACTAACGACTAGAACGGAACACTGGTTCTTAAAAAGGGGTTTTATTAAAAGTAGCGTCGAAGAACTACCTCGTGAACGTAAGTCCCATTACAACTGGGATCGTAAATCCATGGTTTTGATTAAAAACCTGTAATTTTTTATAATATTCAAATCAATCTTAAACAGGAATAGCTATGGCTCGCACGGTTCAATGTATCAAATTAAATAAAGAAGCTGAAGGTTTAGAATTTGCTCCAGTTCCTGGAGAACTTGGTAAAAAAATCTGGCAACAAGTATCGAAAGAAGCTTGGGCTGATTGGCTAAAACAACAAACAATGCTCATCAATGAAAATCGCCTTAATATGGCTGATGCTAGAGCACGTCAATATCTTCTAAAGCAAACGGAAAAATATTTCTTCGGCGAAGGTGCTGATACCGCTTCAGGATTTGTTCCGCCTAGCGCCTAAAAATGGATTGTGCGGATGTTCTCTTGATCTGAAATGATCAGGGTATCTGCACTTTGCATTGCAAAAATACCATTACAAATAACCCCCGGAATTTGATTCAGAGTCTGTTCAATTAACTTTGGATCTGTAATTTCAAATCCATGCACATCTAGAATCCAAGCTTGATTATCTGTCACAAATATTTGGCTAGGGTCGTTTTTTTGATGACGTAATTGGACCTTAACTCCATATTCACGTTCTAATTTTTTCTGAATATGGTGACACGCTAAAGGAATAACCTCGATCGGTAGTGGAAATTTACCCAAAACAGCAACCTCTTTACTAGCATCGCAAATACAAATAAATCTTTTGGACATGGCAGCGACAATTTTTTCACGGGTTAGTGCACCACCGCCACCTTTGATCATTTGACCTTGAGGATTTATTTCATCTGCACCATCAACATAAACCATCAATTCTTCTACTTGACTTGGATCCAGTACTTTAAAACCTTTCTCCAATAAGCGGCTAGTACTGGCTTGTGAGCTAGAAACCACTCCCCTGAAATGGTGTGCATGTTCAGCTAATGCGTCAATTAAAAAATTGACAGTAGACCCTGTTCCTATTCCAATTACCTCATCTTGGGGAACCTCTTGCATGATCAAATTAACAGCTGCTTTGGCAACGAGCGCTTTTTGTTCATCTTGGTGCATAAAGGCTTCCTCAATATATTTAATAGTAATATTTTAAATGGTTTCATCTGCAATCATCACTAATCATGTTTAAAATGTTTCAATGAATTTACTAGATCAAATGAAAAAATATACGTTTATGGTCGCAGATACTGGCGACTTTGAACGCATGCGTATGTATCAACCAAAGGATGCAACTACCAACCCAACTCTTATACTTAGAGCGGCTAAATTACCAAGCTATCAACATCTGATTGATGAGGTTAAATCCACTTATTCGGATTTATCTACCGACGATAAGATGGATCATTTGTTGGTTAAATTTGGAATGGAAATCCTTAAGATTATTCCAGGAAGAGTCTCCACAGAAATTGATGCTGAACTTTCATTTGATATCGAAGACTCAGTACTTCGGGCACGTAAAATTATTGATCTTTATAAAGCTAATGGTATCGATACCAATCGAGTTCTTATAAAGATAGCTGCTACTTGGGAAGGAATACAGTCAGCGAAAATATTAGAATCCGAAGGGATTCATTGCAACTTAACACTAGTATTTAATTTGCCTCAAGCAGTCGCCTGCGCAGAGTCAAGGGTAACTCTTATTTCACCATTTGTCGGCCGAATAACAGATTGGTATAAAAAATCATTAGCTGACAAATGGGATGATACCCAAATGTCTGGTATTAACGACCCAGGCGTAAAGTCAGTAACTAACATTTATAACTATCTAAAATTCCATGATTTCAAAACTGAAATTATGGGGGCTAGTTTTAGAAATATTGAGCAAGTAAAAGCTCTTGCAGGCTGTGATTTATTAACTGTTAGCCCTGAGTTATTAGAACAATTACAAAATGCTGAAGGTGAAGAGATTAGAGCTAAATTAAGCTTCTTAAGTGCGAAAAATAAACCTTGTGATCGTATTTTAGTAGATGAAAAATCATTTAGAAAGTTAATGAATGATGATCCAATGGCTACGGAAAAATTATCTGAAGGTATAAGAAACTTTAAAAACGATATTGATGCCCTCGCTGAGCTACTAGAAAATTAATTTACTTTTTTTGTAGTCTCTGTCGAGTTGCTTCATATAAACAAATACCGCTTGCAACTGAAACATTAAGACTCTCTACTGCTCCAAGCATAGGAATACTCACAAGTTCATCGCAAGTTTCTTTTGTCAAACGACGCATACCCTCGCCCTCTGCTCCCATCACAATTGCGACAGGCCCAGTAAGATCAACCTCATACAGACTCTTAGTAGCATCATCAGAGGTTCCGATTAGCCAAACTCCTGCCTCTTGCAACTCTCGCATAGATCTAGCCAAATTAGTGACTGCCACAAATGGCATTGTTTCAGCGGCACCACTTGCGACTTTGCTAACTGTAGAATTAAGTTGTGCTGAACGATCTTTTGGAACAACGATAGCATCAGCACCCGCACCATCTGCAACACGTAAACATGCACCTAAATTATGGGGATCTGTGACGCCATCTAAAATCAGTATTAAAGGCTTTTTATCTCCTAAACTGTCTAAAAGCTCAGCCACGTTTCTAGCAAGAGAAGCAGGTTCAGCAAAGGCAACCACACCTTGATGACGATCATGGCCAGCTAATTGTCGTAGCCTTTCAGAATCAGCTTGGTGAAGTTTACGTCCTATTGTTTGTTGTGTGACCTCAATAAAATCTTTCATTCGACGATCACGTCTAGAAGTATCGTAATACACCGTTTTTAATGTATCTGGTGCCTGTCTAATCCTAGCAATAACAGCATGAAAACCAACTAATATCTGTTGTTCCATTAATGACGACCTCTTGTCTTAGACCTTGAGGAAGAAGAAGTTTTTTCAGCGACTTGGCTTCGCTTAGCATTGCTCTTCGTCTTGGGTTTATGACCAGCTCTTGCAGCAGAAGATTTTTTAGATGGTGTGCCTCTTCCAACCTTAGGAGCCTTATCTGCAGGACGAGATTGTTTAGAGGCTGCCCGCTTATTAGGCTTACCCATATCATCCATGGTAATTGGTGATGAGAACCTACTACGGTCAAGAGTATTTTTGACAAGACTAAACTCAATCTTACGAGCATCTAAATCTACTCTACTAACAAGCACATGTACCCTATCACCTAAACGGTAACGAATACCAGTTCTCTCACCACGTAATTCTTGGCGAGCTTCATCGTACTGATAATAATCACCACCAAGCTCAGATACGTGAATCAACCCCTCTACAAAAAGAGTTTCAAGCTGCACAAATAAGCCAAATGTTGTTGCTCCGGTGATCGTGCCAGCAAACTCTTGACCCAGTCGATCTCTCATAAAATAACATTTCAACCAAGATTCAACATCACGCGATGCCTCGTCTGCTCGACGCTCATTCGCTGAACAGTGAACTCCTAATTGTGCCCAAGTAGCAATATCAATCGAATCAATGGCTGATTTCTTTCTTCCTCTTGGTCCAGGTGTTTGAACTTGCTCATCAGCCATATTCTTTTTAACCAATGCAGCATTAACACGACCCGGACCATTTTTAGGCATTGCGAGATTAAGAGGGACATCCTCCGGAATATTGGGCTTGTATACTTTTTTCGCCAATATAGCCTTAATCGCTCGATGCACTAGCAAATCAGGATATCGTCTAATCGGACTAGTAAAGTGGGTATAAGCAGGATATGACAATCCAAAATGCCCTAAATTTTCGGGCTGATAAACAGCTTGTTGCATAGAGCGAAGAATGACAGTTTGTAACATAGCCGCATCTGGACGATTCTTAATTGCTTGAATTAACTTAGCATAATCCATCGGATGAGGCTTATTACCCCCCTCAAGTGATAGTCCAGCAGATCGAAGTACATCACGTAATGCATTCACTTTTTCAATAGTTGGCTCGCCATGGACTCGGAATAAAGAAGCGTGATTTTTAGATCCAATGAAATTAGCTGCACATACGTTTGCAACCAACATACATTCTTCAATTAAACGGTGCGCATCATTACGAATCCGTGGTTCAATTCTCTCAATCTTTCCAAATTCATTACTGATAATTTGCGTTTCAGTAGTGTCAAAATCAATCGCTCCACGCTTTTCACGAGAAACTTTAAGAACTTGAAATAATTTATATAAATTTTGTAAGAGTGGTTTTTGTTTTGCAAAGCGCGCTGCCTCAGGACCATTCGTATTACTTATAACTTCCCAAACAATGTTGTAAGTAAATCGTTGAACAGAATGCATCAAAGCTGGATAAAACTGATAAGCCTGAACAATTCCTTTGTTATCAACAATAGCATCACAAACCATACATAAACGATCAACATTCGGCTTTAAAGAACATAGGCCGTTAGAAATCTTCTCTGGCAACATCGGAATAACACGACGTGGAAAATACACTGAAGTTCCACGACGAATTGCATCAGAATCTAAAGGATGCCCCGGCTTTACATAATGAGATACGTCAGCAATGGCCACAATTAAACGCCAAGCTTTTGCACCTTGAAAAGTAGTTGGTTCACAATATACTGCATCATCAAAATCGCGAGCATCTTCGCCGTCAATAGTAATCAAAGGCACATCTCTTAAATCTACCCGACCTTCTAAATCATCTTCACGCACATCATCAGGAAGTGCTGCAGCTTCTTTGATGCTTGCTGGAGAGAACTCATGAGGAACCCCATATTTTCTGACTGCAATCTCAATCTCCATACCAGGATCATCAATTTCTCCTAGCACCTCAACTACACGTCCAACTGCTTGTCGATAACTATCTGGGTAATCAATAATTTCGCAGCTAACAACTTGTCCTAATTTGGCATTGAGATGTCCCTTGGGAGGAATCAATATATCGTGAGATATCCGCTTATCCTCAGGAGCAACAATTAAAACACCATTTTCATTGAGTAATCTTCCAATGACGTGGCGGGTTGCACGTTGTAAAACCTCAGTGATTTGTCCCTCTGGACGCCCCTTACGATCAGTACCTAAGATGCGTACAAGGACTCGATCACCATGCATCACCCTAGTCATCTCTCTTTCAGAGAGGAATATATCTAACTGACCATCATCTGGAATTACAAATCCAAATCCATCTCTATGGCCTTGAACTGTTCCGATGCGATCTTCTTTTTTTTCCTGCATTACTGCTTGTGGTTTTATCATGTATGAATTCTTATTTTTCTTTAATTTCTTTAATATCTAATTTAACTCATTTCAAAAGACATTAATGAAACCAAAAGTTATTCTCGACACTAATATACTACTCGACCTTTTTTACTTTAAAGATGAAAGTGTCGAATATTTGTACAAATGTCTCAAAAATCTCGAAATTGATGCATATACTTGCGAAAGTATCTGGGAAGAGTTCGAAGAAGTTCTTACTAGAAAGCCATTCCTCAAATCTCAAGATCAAATTAATCAATTAAGAATAGATCATCAAGATTTGTTTATCTGGAAAGCACCAAAAGAAAAAGCACCTTATAAATGCCAAGATTCTGATGACCAGATTTTTGTATATCTTGCAGTTGAGCATGCTCCATGCACCATCATTAGCAAAGATAATCACTTACTTAAAATGAGCAAAAAGCTCTCTACCCTTGGGGTTGTAACCCTAAAAGTTTACTCAGGGGTAGAAAAAGCTTAAAAATTAAGCTTTTGTATCGAGAAGAGAGCCTTTAGGACTAATACTTGTGATATTTTGAGCTTGTAAATTCTGGCTCATTTGCTCTAAGAATGAGGCTAAGGAAGCACTATTCGTAGAGTCAACACCCGCAGCACCATTATTCGTACCAATTGAATTCAAAAGGGATTGATAAGCAGCCTTTAAACCCTCTAAAGAATTCGCGCCACCTGTTGGGTTAGAGTTCTTCAAAGTTGAAGACAATGAACTCAACTTTGATGGGAGATTATTTAAATAAGTAGTGTTTGGACCAGGTGTTAATGTAGGTATTGGGCCTAGACCAGGATCTACAGGAACTCCAGGAGCATTAGGAGCTCTACCTTGCAAGTTCTGAAACAAAGAATAAGTAAATTCTTGTAAAGCTGTCGTGTTCAATGGAGTCAAAGAATCTTGAACTGTTGGTACAGGAACACCACCACTGGAATTAGATGCCGGAGTAGAAGACGCCGCTGACTGACCATTTTGATCAATTTGACTTAATGTTTGGAAAAAAGCAGACAACACAGGGCTACTCGCGCTAGGCGGGACAGCATAATCACTCACCGCATTCGTAGGGGTCGTATCCGCAACCTTATTGGCAGTACTTAATATAGCGCCATAAGTATTCTGAATTGTATTAGTTGCTACTTGCATTGGGTTCTGTAATATCATCATATCCTCCATCAAGATTTATCCTGATATGTCATTTACGGCACCAAACTATAGAACTTAAGGGTAAAAACTTAAAAAAATGCATAAAATCGCATATTTTTTAATCTAAAGCCCTTTTTAACCTTTTTTCTAAGAATCAAAATCTAAAACTTATTTTAAAGTTAATTATCTGCAAAATGAGGAAAAAATGATGGCAATACCAGCGATTTCAAGTCTACTACCCCCTATTTCTTCTCTAGGAAGTATTTCTAAATCTCTAGGAATTAGTTCAGTTGATGAAGTTGCAAGCACTTCTGGAGTTTCTAGCCCAGGAAAAATGATGCAATCGATTTTGCAATCCCTATCCCAACTTCCATCAAAAAACCCAACAGCGGCGAATCAAACATCTGATGAGTCTGTTAACAACTTTATTCAAAGTTTAGTAGATGCTATTCAAGCGCAACAAAATTCGAGTCAACCCACAGCAAATAACTACGCAAGCAAAGCTTTTTCTAACCAAAATCAATTTGAACAAGGCTTACAGTCTCTAATTGATCAAGTAAGCCTTCAAAAAAATAATCCATCCCAGGAAATGATTGACCAATTAGGACAAAATGCAGATCAGCTTTTCGCTAGCATTGGAGCACAAACTGGCAATCAGGCACTCGGTCAATTTTTAGGAAGTTTGCAACAGTCCCTTGCAGGTAGCAGTCCAGTTGGCAATATCCTCTCAGTTAAGGCTTAGGTTCGCTGTAAGAATTAACGATTTTTAAAGTTTGCTTTTCTTTTTTCGACAAAAGCATTCATACCCTCTTTTTGATCTTCTGTACCAAAAGCAGCATGGAAGAACCTTCTTTCAAAGCGAAGTCCTTCAGATAAAGTAGATTCATACGCACGGTTAACTGCTTCTTTTGCCATCATCAACATTGGCAATGAAAAACTCGCTATTTTTTCAGCAGTTTTGATTGCCTCTTCACGTAAATCAGCAAGGGGAACAATACGACTTACCAAACCTGAACGCTCTGCTTCAGCAGCATCCATCATACGGCCAGAAAGTACCATATCCATGGCCTTAGATTTTCCAATAAAACGGGTTAATCGTTGTGATCCTCCAGCACCAGGTAAAACACCAATCGTGATTTCAGGTTGACCAAACTTTGCATTATCAGCAGCCAAAATAAAGTCACACATCATGGCTAGCTCACACCCACCGCCTAATGCATAACCAGCAACTGCAGCTATGACTGGCTTTCTGAAAGTTGTAATGCGCTCCCAATCCTTTGTAATGAAGTCTGCTTTATACATATCCATAAAGCTCATATCTTTCATCGCCTTGATATCTGCACCTGCAGCAAAGGCTTTTTCACTTCCAGTAAGAATTACAACCGCCACCTCAGGATTGTCCTCAGCTAAAGATAATTGCTTGCTCAACTCTTGCATCAAATCTGGAGATAATGCATTCATAGCCTCTGGACGATTTAGGGTGATTAATTGAACTTTACCAATTTGCTCGATAACTAAATTTGACATATCTCATCCTCTTATTTTTTGCGTGTATTAAGTATAGAATCTCTTCGTGAATTGCTTATATTTAGTAATTAAGCCCAATTAATTAATCTCAAAAGTTTTTGATTTAAGAATACTATTAATCTAAATGAGCACCTGACTCTTTAACAATTTTTTTCCATTTAGCTAATTCATCTTTTAATTTATTGTTTAATTGATTAGCCGGAACTGGTGTTAAATCTAATCCTTGCGAAATGAGCTTGTCCTTTAAATCTGATTGAGCTAAGGACTTTTCCATTGCAGTCTGAAGTGTTCTTGCAACCTCTGTAGGAATTCCTTGAGGAGCAAAAAGACCTATCCATACTTCACCAACACAATCTGGATAAGATTCAGCTATAGCGGGGATTTCTGGAGCTAAGGGTGAACGCTTCGCAGAACTAATTGCTATACCCTGAAGTTTACCTGAGCGAATATAGGGAAGTGATGAAGGTAGACTTGCAAATGCCAAAGGCACCTGAGCTCCTAAGACATCATTAATTGCAGGTGAAACACCTTTATATGGAATATGCTGAAGTTCAACGTTAGCACTTATATTAATCATGGTACCTAACAGATGATTAATCGTTCCATTTCCTGCAGATGCATAAGAGAGCTCACCAGGTCTTTTTTTTGCTGCCGCAACAACATCAGCTAATGTCTTAAGTGAAGAATTAGGTGGGGCAACAAGCACATAAGGGGTTGAACCTATGTAAGATAAAAATACAAAATCATTAATTGGATCAAATCCTGGATTTTTATATAAAGCGGGATTAATTGCTTGAGCACTATTAATAGTTAACAGTAAGGTATAACCATCCTTAGAAGCTTTGGCAACACTCTGTGTACCAATATTACCTCCAGCTCCAGGCCTATTTTCGACAATAATAGGCGTCTTCAAAGCTTCAGATAATGCAGGTGCTATGGTTCTTGCAACGATATCGTTAGTGCCAGCCGCTGCCTGAGGAACAACCAAAGTTACTGGTCTATTGGGATAACCTTGACTATGCACCAATCCAGAAAAAAATATAAGTAAAGTTAAAGTGTTTTGAATTAATCTCATAAGACGTCCCATTTAATAAATCTTTATCTTATAAGATTAAATCACAAAAAAACATTACCAAGCACGGCGGCGCCATCCCCCATAATGATGCCCCCACCCTACTGGTCCATGCGCAAAGACTGGACCTCCCCAAACCACCACCGGTTGAGAGTATTGAGGTACAACATATGACCTTTGATAGACTGGCTCAACTGCACAAGCACCTAAATTAATGATGATCAGTAAACCTAAAATAGATTTGAGGCAAGCAATTCTTTGTTTCATTTCCATACCCCCTTGACGTTATATGACTATTAACGTTTGAAATGAAGTAAAGAATACAGTTATGTCAATAAAAGATTTTTTGTAATTAATTTACTTAGACTTACTTGGGGTAACCACATCGACAACTGTATTAACAGTCCCAGTTACCACATGAACTCCAGTTGAGACAACATCAGATGTAATCGATACAGCCGCATCTGCAACAGAATAAATTGCACACGATTGCAAGTTAAAAATTGCCCCTAAACACAGGGCAAATCTTAATATTTTATGCAAATGGATGTTGTAGCAATATTGTCTCTTCACGATCAGGTCCAGTGGAAACCATTGCGATTGGAGTTTGAGCTAATTCTTCTACACGGCGTAAATAGTTTTGTGCCTCAACAGGTAATTTTTCCCATTGAGTAATTCCAACCGTGCTTTGTGTCCACCCCGGGAAGAATTCAAAAATAGGTTCACAACGAGAAACAGCATCTGCACCTCGTGGAAGAACATCTAAAACCTCTCCATCTAAGTGATAGCCAGTACACAAACCAATTTTTTCTAAACCATCTAAGACGTCTAACTTAGTAATACAAAGACCACTAACTCCATTAATTTGTATTGAACGCTTCAGTGCTGCAGCGTCTAACCATCCAGTGCGCCTTGGACGACCAGTTACAGATCCAAACTCTTTTCCTACTTCTGCTAATCGAATACCAATGGGATCTTGACGTTCTGGATTGTCGTGATCATAGAGCTCACTCGGAAATGGCCCAGCACCTACACGAGTGCAATAAGCTTTAGTGATTCCTAAAATATATCGCAAGCTGCCTGGCCCAACTCCAGAACCGGCTGCAGCATTACCTGCAACACAATTACTTGACGTAACATATGGGTAAGTACCATGATCTATATCTAGAAGAGTTCCTTGTGCACCCTCAAAAAGTAAATTCTTACCAGCACTTTGAGCCGCATAAAGAGCACTAGATACATCAACTACCATAGGTTGCAATCTCTCTCTAAAGGACATTGCTTGATCGTAAGTTGCCTGGAATTCAATTGTAGCAACTCCATAATATTTTTCTAAACAAAAATTATGAAACTCTAAATTCTCTTTTAATTTTTCCGCAAACTGCTCCGGGAAAAATAAGTCCTGAACCCTGAGTGCACGACGTGCTACTTTATCTTCGTAAGCTGGACCAATCCCTCGCCCAGTAGTACCAATTTTTGCAGATCCACGTTTTACCTCACGAGCATGATCGATTGCAACATGGTACGGCAGAATTAAAGTGGCGGCTTCAGATACTTTTAATCTTGAACAAACATCTAAACCAGCACTTTCTAATTCATCAATCTCTTTAAATAAAGCCTCAGGCGAGAGAACTACTCCATTACCAATGTAGCAAACAACACGTGGGTGCATGATTCCAGAGGGTATCAAACGCAGGATAGTTTTTTTACCGCCAATAATCAAAGTATGGCCCGCATTATGACCACCTTGAAAACGAACAACTCCTTGAGCATGGTCCGTCAACCAATCTACAACTTTGCCTTTACCCTCATCACCCCATTGTGTGCCAATAACAACGACATTTCTGCCAATATTAAGTTGCTTCATGCGATACCTTTTAAGTGTTTATTTTTTTACTACCTGCCAAGACTGATCTACATAAGCAATTACACGATCACAAACCATCGTGGATTCGTTATGTTCATGTCCAGGCAAAGACTCTATAACGATCTCTCCCTGACTTCTTAAGGAGGCAATCTTATCTCGTAATGCATCTGAATCATCCCAAGGAGCCATAATGGCTTTTGTGATAATTTGTTTTTTCGATAACCCTGACAAGGCTAACAAATCTGCTGAAAATCCTGTGGCAGGTCTCGAGCGACCAAAGGCCTCACCTACCTGATCATACCTACCACCTCTTGCAATCGCAACAGGATAATTAGGCACATAAGCCGCACACAAAATACCAGTGTGATATTGAAAACCATCTAAATCAGCTAAATCAATATTCAATTGAACATCGTTTAAGGAACGCTTAATTCCTATACAAAAACGTTCTAAATCTTCTAATACCTTACTTGATACTTCACTATGCGGTAATTGTTCTCTAGCTTTTGACAATACAAATTCTGCATCACCACTTAAATCAAGCAAGGAAAGAATTGTTGATTTAGCATTTTGATCCCAAGCTTGCATGAGATTTTCTAAACTACTTCGGTCTTTAGCCTGTAAAAATCGATATACATCTGAAATAGCATCTGCATCTAAGTGGTTTTTATCTAAAATATCTTTTAATAAGCCCGCATGGCTAACATCGAGTGTAATGGGTCCGACTTCAGCAATTTTCAAGGACCCTATCATGAGCTTAACTATCTCTATATCGGCCTCAACCCCTTGATGACCATAAATTTCTGCACCAAGTTGTAATTGTTCACGCGAAAATATTCCTGGAACGACTCTAGTTTGTAAAGTAGTCCCCGCGTAACAAAGTCTAGCGATATTTTGACGATTCAAAATGTGAGCATCAATACGCGCAACTTGAGTTGTCATGTCAGCTCGTAATCCTAAAGTCCTTCCAGATAATTGATCGACGAGCTTGAAGGTTTGAATATCCATATCACTGCCAGTGGCAGTCAATAATGACTCAATGTACTCCATCATCGGTGGGATGACGAGTTCATAGCCATAAGATTCAAATAAGTCCAAAATCTCCCTACGTAGAGATTCCACTAGGTTGGACTTACCAGGTAAAACATCTGCAATATTTTCAGGAAGAAGCCAACGATTCGTCATATCTTATTCAAACGACTTACTTATTTTTTTTCATAAATTTAAAGAAATCGTTATCTGGTGAAATAACCATGAGATCTTTTTTGTCTTTAAAGGATGCTTTATATGCTTCAAGGCTTCGATAGAACTGGGCAAACTGAGCATCACGAGAAAATGCTTCGTTATAAATAGCATTCGCCTGTGCATCACCTTGGCCTTTAATCTTCTGAGCTTCACGATATGCTTGCGCCAAAATAACATCTCTTTGACGCTCAGCATCAGCTCGAATCTTTTCAGACTCAGCTGCACCAGTAGAACGTAGTTCATTGGCTACACGTTTTCTTTCAGCTTCCATTCTTCTATATACAGAGTCACTAATTTCAGCGAGTAAATCGACACGTTTTAAACGTACGTCAACAATTTCTATACCGATATCAGATGTATCATCAGCAACTTTTTTCTTAATACCTTGCATAACCTGCTCGCGCTGTTCTGAAATTAATTCACGTACAGTACGTTTAGTGAACTCCTCATTAAGAGCAGACTTAACAAGTTGTGACAAGCGGTCTTGGGCTAAACGCTCATCACCTTTAAAACTAATAAAGAATTTACGAGGATCAACAATGCGCCACTTCACAAAAGAATCTACTAAAAGATTTTTCTTTTCAGAGGTAATAAACCGCTCAGCTTCAGGATTATCAATCGTCATAATACGACGATCAAAGAATTGAACATTTTGTAGTGGAGATGGCAATTTAATATTTAAACCCGGTTCTTCAACTACGCGTTTAATTTCTCCAAAAGCAAATACAACTGCAAATTTACGCTGATCCACAACAAATAATGTGGATGAAAGCAGATAAAAACCGGCGAGGATGAGGACGAGTATAGAGAGTATTCTTTGGTTCATATTATTCTTACCGTAGTTCTCTTTCACGACTTCTAAATGTTTCTCTTTTGTCGACTGGCTGATTATTAGGCTGAGCAGAGTTAACACCTAAATTAGAAGATGGATTTAGGGGAACGGTCACAGAACCACTCGGAGGTTGTGTCGATGATCCTGAACCTCCAGATGAAGGAGCTTGACCTTCTTGTGGGGAAGTTTGCTGAATTAATTTATCAAGTGGTAAGTAAAGCATTTGACTATTACTGTGTGTATCAACAAGCACTTTAGTCACATTGTTATATACCTGTTGCATCATATCAATGTACATTCTGTCGCGAGTAACTTGTTGGGCTTTTGAATACTCAGAATAGACTTGCTTAAATCTTGAAGCATCACCTTCTGCAGTTGCAACAACTTTTGCCTTATATCCCTCAGCCTCTTCAATTAAACGGGCTGCGGCACCCTTAGCACGCGGTATAACATCATTTGCATATGCTTGACCTTCATTTTTTTGTCTTTCTTGATCCTGCCCAGCCTTGACTGCATCATCAAAAGCAGCTTGCACTTGCTCTGGTGGCTGAACGTTCTGAACATTGACGCTAGTAATGTAAATACCTGTCTTATAGCTATCTAAGATTTTCTGGATAGATGAAGCTAACTCAATACCAATCCGCTCACGACCAACGTATAAAACATCATCCATCTTACTTTTACCAACAATCTCACGTACAGATGTCTCAGCAGCCTGGACAACAGCACCATCAGGGTCGCGGTTATTAAAAAGGAATTCCGTAGGCTCTTTTAAACGATACTGAACAGCAAATTTCACATCAATAATATTTTCATCTTCAGTTAACATTGAAGAATCTTTTAAATTAGTAGCTTGAATCACAAAAGAACGACCAATTTCAACAGATCGAACATTAGAAACGTTCACAATCTCATGCGTTTGAATCGGATAAGGTATACGCCAATTAATACCGGGCTTAGTTGTGTATTTGTATTTTCCAAATTGCAACACAATGCCAGCTTGACCCTCTTGGATGATAAAAATACCGCTGAATAACCAGATAGCAAAAACACCTAAAAACAACACGCCCAAACCAATATTAGGGAAATTAAAGCCCTTATTTGATCCAGAGCCTCCACCATTGCCACCTTTATTCATATTTTTCTTTAGCCAATCTTGAGCCATATTTCCTAAATCAACAGGTTTTTTAGGGTTGTTATTATTTTGATTTACGTTCTCATTTTCAGAGGCATTAGAACTAGGTTGTGAAGGCGAATTATTTTGGGAAGGATTCTTTGAATTCCCTCCAAACAAACCACCTAAACGACGATTAAAGTCATTCCACAATTCATCTAAATCAGGAGGACCATCTTGAGCGCTATTCGGGCGCGAAGGTTCTTTATTACTTTTCTCATCCTTATTGGGATCTTGAGGGGTTTGCCCCTCTTGCATATATGCAGGACGATGAACCCAGTCAAATAGGTTCCACAACATACGATTTTTCACATGCGTTGCCCATACTCGCAGGGGGCTAACAATTCGTTCAGTCACAAATACTTTCAATTCAAATATCCCTAGGAATATATCCAATGTTTATATTTTTTAAACCTTCAAGATAATCTGCTGTTAAAGGTCTTTCGTTTGTTGCAAGATCATCATTTTCAATATCATGTGGTTCTTTACGTATTTTATCAGTGTATTGCGCAATATTTGCTAAGACTTCACGAAGCATGTCTAAACCTTCGCCAGATTGCGCAGAAAGATATATTTTGGAGATAGATCCATCCTTTTCATACCTGATTTCAGGTCCTCTTCCTATATATTCAGGTAATTGATCTATTTTGTTCATAATCAAAATTACTGGAATATTTTGCGCACCAATCTCAGCAATAACCTTTTCTACCTCATGGATTTGTTCATCTCTTACCACACTAGACGCATCAACAACATGCAATAACAAATCGGCATGAACTGTTTCATCCAGCGTTGCTTGGAAAGCCTCAACCAATTGATGGGGAAGTTCACGAATAAATCCCACCGTGTCAGAAACTACAGCATTACCGTAACCTTGAAGATAAACTCTTCTTGTTGTTGTATCAAGAGTAGCAAATAACTGATCTGCTGCATATGTCCCTGCTTTAGTGAGGGCATTAAAAAGCGTAGATTTCCCAGCATTCGTATAACCAACCAGAGAAATAGAAAATACATCCTTTTTCACTCTGGACCGGCGTTGATTAGCTTGTTGTTTTTGTAATTTTGACAAGTCTGCTTGAAGACGCTTGGACTTGTTCTCTAACATTCGGCGATCTAATTCCATCTGTGTTTCACCAGGACCACCCCTCAAACCAATACCACCCTTTTGACGCTCTAAGTGGCTCCAAGCTCGGACGAGTCGAGAAAGTCTATATTTAACGTTTGCTAATTGAACCTGAACCTGACCAATATGTGATTTTGCCCGTTGCGCAAATATATCCAAAATCAATCCAGTACGATCAATTACATGGTGACCCAAAGTTCTTTCCAAATTTCTTTGCTGAGCCGGCGACAAGGGATGATTGAAAATAGCAATTTCAGCACCTTTTTCCTGCATTAACTGGCGAATCTCTTGGGCTTTTCCACTACCTATATAAAGAGCTGGGTCTGGTTTTGCTTTTTTTGTGACAACTATATCCACTACCTCGGAACCTGCTGTCTGAGTGAGAAGTTTTAATTCAGAGATACTTTCGGCAAAATTATTTTGCCCTGAATCCACGCCTACTAATACTGCGCGGATTTCAGAAGATTGCTTAGTGGGATTAACTTGCTGAATCCTCTTCAGTACGGAAGCTCACTGCTTTTGCAGGAACGATCGTTGAAATAGCGTGTTTATATACCATCTGAGTAACAGTGTTACGCAATAAGACTACATATTGATCAAAGGAATCGATATTACCCTGCAACTTGATGCCATTGACTAAGTAGATAGACACTGGAATATGCTCTTTTCTGAGTGCATTTAAAAATGGATCTTGCAAAAGTTGACCTTTGTTACTATTCATATTGCCCTTTTAGTTTTTTTTGTTGGATCTGAGTTATTTTAAATTGAATTAACGAATATTTAACGTAAAAAAGAAGAAATTATCTTTAAACAGTTATTAATATATAACAATTTATCTCTTATGTGGAGACATTCCCTGCTCTAAATAAGGGTTTTTGCTAGATCTGAATTCAATTCTTAGCGGAGTTCCACGCAATTTAAACTCATCCCTAAATTTCCCTTCTAAATATCGCTTATAACTATCAGTAACACCATCAAGACCATTACCATGAACAATAACAATTGGAGGATTAGATCCTCCTTGATGAGCATAGCGTAACTTAGGTCTAAAGCGGCCAACACGCTTAGGTTGTTGGAATTCAACAGCCTCACCCAAAATTCTAGTTAAACGCGGTGTTGGCAATTTAGTCATCGCTGCAGCATAAGCTAAATCAACATCTTTAAACAAATCTTTTAAACCAAATCCTTTGATAGCTGAAATAGTATGGACATTTGCAAAATCCAAAAAGCGTAGTTTTCTTGCAATATCATTTCTAGAAGTTTCTTTTTGATGCGCATCTAGACCATCCCACTTATTCACAGCAACAACTAATGCACGACCAGCTTCAACAATAAATCCAGCAATATGAGCATCCTGCTCAGAGATATCCTGTTGAGCATCCAACATCAAAATCACAACATTTGAATCTGCAATAGCTTGTAAAGTTTTTACAACTGAAAATTTTTCTATTGCTTCAAAAATTTTGCCACGTTTACGAAGGCCAGCCGTATCGATCAAAGTGTAAGGTTTATTTCCACGCATGAAAGGTATTTCAATGGCATCCCTAGTGGTTCCAGGCATATCAAAGGCAATCACTCGCTCTTCACCTAACAAAGTATTAATTAATGTTGATTTACCAACATTGGGTCGACCTACCACTGCTATTCGAATGGAACGATCTTGAGACCCTTCGTCATCCTCATCAGGCTCAGGGATTCCCAAAGAATCTAAGGCTTCATCTAAAACTTCTTTTACACCATCGCCGTGAGCAGAAGAAATTGCATAAGGCTCACCTAATCCTAGCTCATAGAATTCTGCAGCCACAGTGGCCCGCGTCATCCCCTCGGATTTATTAACCGCCAAAATAACTGACCGGCCTGTTTTTCTTAAAAAATCAGCAATAACACGGTCTTGCGGCGCCATTCCTAAACGACCATCTACTAGAAAAATAACTAAATCTGCTTCAACAACAGCTTGTTTGGTTTGTTTAGCCATTTCAGCCAAAATACCAGTCTTGGCAACAGGCTCAAAACCACCTGTATCTATACAGATAAATTCTCTTTCGCCAAGTCGCCCATTACCGTAATGACGATCACGAGTTAAACCTGCGAAGTCTGCAACAAGTGCATCTCTAGACCGAGTGAGACGATTGAATAAAGTGGACTTACCGACATTCGGTCTACCCACAATGGCTATGACTGGTTTCATTGAATTTTATAAGCCGCTAAAGTTCCACCTTTGGTCTGTACGATGAGCAAACCCTGTGTGGCAATGGGTGCTGCAATGATCGGAGTGCTATCCACTTTCACTCGACCTATGATGTCACCATTCGATTGAGCAAACATATGGAGATATCCTTGTGAATCTCCGGCAAAAATACTATTTCCAACAGCTAATGGCTCGCCAACATCACGCCATTGAAGATTTTCATTTCTCCACAATTCAACTCCAGAATTAGCATCAAATCCTGCCAAAAACGATTTATCGTTTACCGCAAATACAGCATTAGTTGATTGTGTTGTACCGCTGAAACTTGAAAAATCTTTAACCCAAGACATTTTTGCGTTCTTAATGTCACCGCAACCAATTTTCCCTTGATAGGACACAGCGCACATTCTAGGACCTAATAAGGTAGGTTTTGCGGTGATATCACTTAAACGTTCAATTTCTGAGGTGCCTCGTGGAGGTGCTAATAAAGATTCCCAAACTGTTGCGCCATTCGCTAAGGTTAATAAACCAAATTGACCATTACTAAATCCAGTAAAAATGACTTCGTTATTAATGGATGCCATACTGTAACTAGTTCGTAATGAGAGCACTGATGGGTTTTTGGATATTACCCAACGTCTTTTACCTGACAATGCTTCAAGCCCAACAAATCGATTATCAATCGTTCGAATAACTACGACACCACCTGCAACTAAAGGCTCAGTAAGAATTTCTGTACCAACAGACGTTTCCCATTTCTTTTGGCCTGTTTGTATATCAAAGGCAAAAATATCTCCTTTTAAACTACCGACAACAACAATGTTGCCATCGGAACCAGGTCCGGTAGAAATTCCTTTTCCAGTAGAAACACTCCAGATAACTTTACCGTCCAAAGGATTTAATTTATATAGCTCACCACCCTCAGCGCTTGCAAATAAATCTCCACCAAGGAGAATAGGCTTAAACGAATAAGAAGGAGATTTACCAATGCTTGTTGACCAAACTTTATCAAGATTTACTGGGTTATTAATTGGCGTTAACTCAGCCGCTAATCTTCGCTTCGGAGTTGATGAACAACCTTGTAAAGCCAGTAACAAAACTAGTATTGCAGTAATAATATATAAGGGGCGAAGCTTTGTACCCAATGATAATTTAGTCATTAAATCCCCCAAGGCTATCAATTTTCACCTTCAAGAGTCTCTGATCAGGAGTTGGATTTTGTTGTTGTAACTTTTTAATTGCTGGATCAATTTCTTTTGCACTAGAAGCTTTTAAACGCTCTTCTGTTGAAGAATTCCAAGCAGCTAAATATGATTTCTTTGCCTCAGCAACTTTATCCTGAGCCCAATACCAATCCCCACGACTTTCTAATTGCAAAGCTTCAAAACCCTTAGCAAAAGAAGTACTTAATAATTTATCTGCTTGAGCTAAGCTCTCAGATGTTTTTATATCAATCCAAATTGAAACCAAACGTAATTTAGCAATTGACTTAAAACTATCAGAACTAGCTGAATTAACTACCCATTGCAACTGTTCAATCGCTGCATCTTTGTCACTCACTGAATATGCTAAGTTTGCTGCAAGTAAGCCAGCCATACCTGCATAGGCTGTCCCAGAATACTCTTTTTGAAGATTCTTACTAGAGCTTAAGACTGCTGGTAGATCATTTTTCGAAAACTGCTCCAACAACATTTCATATTGTTGTGATGCATTTAGCGATTGTTTAAGCTTGTATTGTTCAAAACCCCAGTAGATCAAAAATCCAAGCACAGCAATAGCAACGCCAATAGAAATCCACTTTCCATAGTCCTGCCAAAATGCTTTAAATTTTGCAAGTTGTTCTTGTTCTTCTAAATCTAAGTCCATTACATGTTTCTTTCTTACTTCTTGATGGTTTAATCGGAACTACTAACAAGGAGATCTATCACTTTATCTAATACTTCATCTATAGAAACTTGATGTTGATCCCCAGTTTTACGTAAATCTTTAATTTGAGCTTGCTCAGCATTTAATTCATCTTCACCAATAATAATCGCAAATAAAGCACCACTGCTATCTGCTTTCTTCATCTGAGATTTAAAACTAGCTGGCAAGCCGTCAACACTAGCATGTAAAAGGACATCAATACCGGCAGAACGTAAGCGCTCAGCAATTACAAAGCTTGCATCTAGTGTTTTTCCACCAGCATGTATCACATAAACATCTGATTGTGATGGAACTTCTGATGAAATATCTTGTTCTTTCATTAGCTCAACTACACGCTCTATTCCCATTGCCCATCCACATGCAGGCGTTGGCTTGCCACCCATGCGCTCGATTAGGGGGTCGTACCGTCCGCCACCAGCAACAGTACCCTGTGCACCTAATTGATCAGTAATCCACTCAAACACAGTTAAATTGTAATAATCAAGGCCTCTTACCAAGCGTGGATTTACTTTAAATGGCAAATTATTAGCTTTTAGCAAAAATTGCACCCTTTCAAAATGCTGTAAAGACTCTGGTCCTAAATGATCAATCAGTCTTGGTGCTTGATTAATCAAATCTTGCATATGAGGATTTTTAGAATCAAGAATCCTAAGAGGGTTACTAGTCAAACGACGTAAAGAATCTTCATCTAATAAAGCTTTATTTTTTTCAAAATATTCAACCAAAGCCCCTCGATGACTTTTACGCTCTTGCTCATTTCCTAAAGAATTAATCTCTAAACGAAGTCCAGTCAACCCCAAGTCATCCCACAAACGCGCGCACATAAGGATTAACTCAGCATCTAACTCAGGTCCTGCAAAGCCTAATGCCTCAACGCCAAATTGATGAAACTGTCTATATCTGCCCCGCTGCGGTCTTTCATGACGAAACATAGGACCAACGTAATAAAGTCTTTTTGGTCCCTCATAGAGCAAATTATGTTCAACCATGGAACGAACAATAGCTGCAGTTCCCTCTGGTCTTAAGGTAAGTTGTTCGCCATTAAGACGATCCTCAAATGAATACATCTCTTTTTCAACAATATCAGTGACCTCACCAATACCTCGTTGAAAAACTTCAGTATGTTCCACTATCGGTGTACGAATGTTTTGATAGCCATACGACTTGGCCAAACTTTGAATCGTTTTTTCTAAAAAGGCCCAACGATGGGCATCTTGCGGAAGTAAATCGTTCATACCCTTTACACCTGAAAGTTTTTTGGCTTTTACAGGTGTAGCGGAATTAGCTGCAGTTAAATTAGTTTCAGACATACTTTAAATAAGCTTATTTTTGGGTAGACCCATAACGTTGGTCAACATAGTTTTGAACAATTTGCTCAAATTCTTCAACAATATGATCACCCCTAAGTGTTTTTACTTTTTGACCATCCACAAAAACTGGTGCTGCAGGAGATTCTCCTGTGCCAGGTAAACTAATACCTATATCCGCATGCTTGCTCTCACCAGGGCCATTCACAATACATCCCATCACTGCGACACTCATGGATTCCACTCCTGGATATTGCTTCTTCCACTCAGGCATTTTGTGACGTAAATAAGTTTGAATCTGAGAAGCTAAGGATTGGAAAAAAGTACTTGTTGTTCTTCCACAACCAGGACAAGCAATTACCATGGGAGTAAAGTGTCGTAAATCCATCGTCTGTAAAATTTCCTGAGCAACAATTACTTCATTTTCGCGGGGAGCACCTGGTTCAGGTGTTAAAGAAACGCGAATCGTGTCACCAATACCCTCTTGCAACAATACAGATAAAGCTGCAGTAGAAGCTACAATGCCTTTACTGCCTATGCCAGCCTCTGTTAGTCCAAGATGTAATGGAAAATCACAACGACTTGCTAAATCACGATAGACAGCAATTAAGTCCTGAACTGCACTTACTTTACAAGACAAAATAATTCGATTAGATGGGAGACCGATTTCAATTGCACGTTGCGCTGATTGTAAGGCTGATTGAATCAATGCTTCCACCATAACCTCTCTGGCATCCTTAGGCTGAGCTAAGGAAGCATTGTGATCCATAAGACTTGCTAATAAATCCTGATCAAGACTTCCCCAATTAACACCGATACGAACTGGCTTATCGTAGGTACAAGCCATTTCTATCATTTGTGAAAACTGTATATCTCTTTTTGCACCCTGACCAACATTACCAGGATTAATTCGGTACTTGGATAAGGCTTTGGCACATTCAGGATAATCTTTTAAAAGTGTATGACCGTTATAGTGAAAGTCACCAATCAAAGGAACATCAACACCCATTTTGTCGAGTTGCTCTCGAATAGCAGGCACAGCAGCAGCAGCAGCAGGAGTATTGACTGTAATCCTAACGAGTTCAGAACCAGCTTTGGCTAGTTCTTTCACTTGTATAGCAGTTCCAATTGGGTCTTCAGTGTCTGTATTCGTCATAGACTGAACACGAATTGGAGCATCACCACCAATAGTAATAATATTAGAACCCCAAGCTACAGAGGCTTGCTGTGTCTTGTGGCGCTTATAACCTGTCATCATCAAGCTAATGTTATCCATGATCTTCATCCTTTTGAATCGGAGCTCTCCAAACTACTGGACGCTCACTTCTTTTGGCTAAATTAGTTCTATCCTGCACATCCCCAGCCAACTGACCACAAGCTGCAGCGATATCATCTCCCCTAGTTTTTCTTACTGTGGTTACGATTTTCGCATCTAATAGAATTTTTGCAAATTGTTCGATACGATCCCGAGGCGATTGCTTTAGTCCAGATTCTGGAAAAGGATTGAAGGGAATCAAATTCAACTTACATTTTATGGGAGCTAGTAACTTCACTAAGGCCCTAGCCATTTCGTCAGAATCATTAACCCCATCAAGCATGCAATATTCAAAAGTCAAAAAATCTCTGGGCGCATAGGGTAAATATCTTTGGCAAGAGGCAATTAACTCCTCTAAAGGATATTTACGATTTATCGGTACAAGAATATCGCGTAACTTATTCGTTGGCGCATGTAGAGAAACAGCTAAAGCGACAGGCAAATCTTTTGCTAAACGGTCGATGAATGGCACAACACCAGATGTAGACAATGTAACGCGACGACGAGATAAGCCATAAGCATTGTCATCCAACATTAAGCGCATTGCAGACAAAACAGGCTCATAATTGAGTAAAGGCTCTCCCATACCCATCATCACCACGTTAGAAATTACCCTACCTTGATCATGGTCTAAAACGGTTTTGTCATAAGTATCAATACGCTTGATTGCATTGCGATCCTGGCGTAAATGATGCTCCGCAAACCATAACTGCCCAATAATTTCCCCAACCGTTAAATTTCTTGCAAATCCTTGTTTACCAGTAGAACAAAATTGGCAATTGACAGCACATCCCGCTTGAGTGGAAATGCAAAGCGTACCACGATCCTCTTCTGGGATATAAACCATTTCAACCGCATTACCATCACCAACATCAAGTAACCATTTTCTAGTACCGTCAGTGGCTATTTGATCACTGATAATCGGTAAAGATTGAATGTCGACCGTATCAACGAGCCTTTCTCGAAAGCTCTTGGCTAGGTCACTCATTGCGTGGATATCACTTACACCACGTTGATGGACCCAGCGCATGAGCTGCTGAGCTCGGAAAGGCTTTTCATCTAAGCTAGCAATAAAAGATGCTAGCTTTTCCCCATCGAGATCTAATAAATTCGTGCGGGGAATTTGATTCACCTATTAACGAGAATAAACTTGTAATCCAGCAAAGAAAAATGCAATTTCTTGTGCTGCTGTCTCAGGACCGTCTGAACCATGAACTGCGTTTGCATCAATACTTTGAGCAAAATCAGCGCGAATTGTGCCTTTTTCTGCTTTAGATGGATCTGTAGCACCCATTAACTCACGGTTCTTAGCAATCGCATTCTCGCCTTCTAAAACTTGAATCATTACAGGACCAGAAATCATGAAACTTACTAGGTCTTTAAAGAAAGGTCTTGCAGCGTGAACAGCATAAAACTGTCCAGCTTCAACTTCTGATAAATGAACCATTTTGGAAGCAATAATTTTCAAGCCAGCATTTTCAAAACGTGAATAAATCTGTCCAATAACGTTTTTTGCTACTGCATCAGGTTTGATGATGGAAAGGGTTCTTTCGATTGCCATGTGTAAAGCTCCTAAATTAGAAAAAGTTAAAAACATGATTATACAGACTTATATCAGTTAAAACCCTTATTCAATTTTGAATATTTATTCGTAAGTTGATGTTTTTTCTAAAATAACCCATTTAAAAGTAGTGTCATTTTTTTCAAACAAGGGTATTGAAATTTTAAAAAATGCCTATAATTAACCATCAGTTGGATTTCCAACTTTTTAAAGGAGAAAGTTTCAATGAGTGATCAAAATGCTTTTGGTTATAGTGTAGGTAATTCTTTATCTGGTGCACTGGCAACTAATCGTGTCCTGCGTAACACTTTTGCTTTATTAGCTTTAACAATGATCCCCACAATCTTGGGTGCTTGGATTGGAGTATCAACAGGATTTTCTTTTTTCCAAACTAGTCCATTTATGGGAATGATTGTTTTCATGGGTGTTGCATTTGGTTTTTTCTGGGCTATTGAAAAAAACAAAAACACAGGAACAGGTGTACTCCTCCTATTGGGCTTTACCCTTTTTATGGGATTAATGCTCACTGGGCTTTTAACTCATACGCTACAGTTCAGAAATGGTGGACAACTCATCATGATGGCATTTGGTGCCACAGGCTTAATTTTTGCTGGTATGGCAACTTGGGCTGCTACCACGAAATCAAACTTAGATGGTCTTGGTAAATTTTTATTTATCGGTGTTATCTTGTTGATATTGGCGTCTGTTGCAAATATCTTCTTGCATATCCCAGCAATATCTTTAACTATTATGGTTGTTGCAGTAGGTATTTTCTCCGCTTACATCCTCTATGATGTCAAACGCATTGTGGATGGTGGTGAAACAAATTACGTAATGGCAACTTTGGCTATTTACTTAGATATCTACAACGTTTTCACTAACTTACTTGCCCTATTCGGTATTGTTGGTGGTGATCGCGATTAATCGATCAAGTTTTTTAATCATTAAAACACGGGCTATTGCCCGTGTTTTTTTATGTGCTTTTTAGATTAAATACAGCTACTGATTCAACATGTGAAGTATGTGGGAACATATTCATAATGCCTGCTTGTGAAAGTTCATATCCGGCCTCGTTAACCAAAACTCCAGCATCTCGAGCTAATGTAGCTGGATTGCAAGAAACATATACAATCCGCTTGGGCATAATATGTGATTGACCTTGCAGATTAGCATCTCGTAAAGCCTGAACAACCGCAAATGCACCATCTCGTGGTGGATCAATTAACCATTTATCAAAAGCTTCCCAACTTAAAAGATCTTGAAGAGTAACTTCAAATAGATTTACACAACGAAAATGCATAGGAGTTTGAATATCATTTCTGTGGACATTGGCCTGAGCACGTTTGCATAAAACATCACTACCTTCAATACCCCACACCTCTCTAGCAAGAGTTGCAATGGGTAAGGTAAAGTTACCAATTCCACAAAAAAGATCAAGAACTCTCTCGTGAGGATTAATTTCAAGTATTCGAATTGCTCTACCAACTAATACTTGATTCATCATGTGATTAACTTGCGTGAAATCAGTCGGATGAAATGGTATTTTGATACCAAATTCCGGAAGTTGATAAAACAACTCTCCTTCTTGAGGATAAAAAGGCTTAACACTCTCAGGACCATGGGCTTGCAACCAAATCCAAACCGCATGCTTTTTAGAAAATACCTTAAGACACTCCTCATCTTCCAGTGTCAGTGGCAGTAAATGTCGAAGGACCATAGCAGTCTGCTCAAGCCCAGCCTGATCTCCCATAGCTAATTCAATTTGTGGGACCCTATCACGTATTGATAATTCCATTACCATTTCTCTAAGAGCAGGTAATAGATCTGACCACTTTTTTGGTAAAACCTCACAACTTGTCATATCAGCAACATATCGGTTCTGAGGTTCATGGAACCCAACCAAAATCGTGCCTTTTTTAATAGAACGATTAACCACACTTAATCTTGCTCGATAGCGGTATTGCCAATCAGGTCCTGCAATGGGACTCAATAAAATCTTTGGTATAACCTTACCAAGATGCTTTAAATCATCTTCTAGAACTCGTTGTTTTAAAGCTAATTGCGCCCTAGAGTCTAAATGTTGCATCGTACAACCACCGCAATTACCAAACCATTTACATTGGGGGTTTTTTCGGTAGACTGCAGGTTGAACAACTTCCCTTAATTTACCTTTCATGAATTTACTTTTAACTTGGGTAATTTCATATTCAACGATTTCGGTAGGTAATGCCCCAGCAACAAAAACCACTTTATTGGGACTATCTGGGTCATCATCAGGCAAACGACCGATACCCTGAGCATCTAAGTCCATGGCATGGATTTGAATCTTTTTCTTAATGCCCACTAGAGGGCTAGGTTTAGGACGTCTCACTGGTTATTGTGTAAATCCAGCCAAGTATTCAAGCCAATGACCTGAGTCTTCTTGTGATGATTTTTGCTTTAACTCACTCTTAACATAATCAATCTCTAATTGATATTCTTCTTCGGTGAATGCACCCCTAAATAATTGATAGCGACAGTACATTAAATAGGTATTGACCACATCAGTTTCACAATAAGCACGAATCTGATTTAATTGACCATCTCTAAAAGCTGGCCAAACTTGAGAGCCATCCATTCCCATCTTTCCAGGAAACCCACATAATTTTGCTAAAGCATCGAGTGGAGCATTGGACTTACCTTGAAAAAATGCTAACAAATCCATTAAATCAAGATGCCTTAAGTGATAACGACTGATGTAATTGTTATATTTAAATTCTTTAGCGTCATAATCACCACTCTCTCCCATTTCCCAATATCGAGAAGCAGTAACGCGATGAATTAATGCACGATAATTTAAAACTGGTAAGTCAAAACCTCCACCATTCCACGATACAAGCTGCGGGGTATATTTATCAATAAGTTGAAAAAAATCTGTAATGACTTCCTTTTCAGTACTTTGTAAAGTTCCTAAACTACCTACTTTAAATTGAGGTAAACCATCTTTTGTAGTACGGCGCATGACACATGAAATAGCAACAACTTTTTGTAAATAGAGTGGGAAAAAAGTACTTTGACCATTCGCTTCACGTGTAGCGATAGCTTGATCGACAACTTGTGCATCTGAAAGCCCAGAATCATACTCTCCAAGTTGACGCAGTCCATCAGCATCAGGAATTGTCTCAATATCAAATACCAGAACAGTCTTCATTTGTTTAATTATCAAAATAACCTAGAGGGTCAATAGGCTTACTGTCTTTACGTAATTCAAAATGTAACTTAACTGACTCCGATTCAGTGTTCCCCATCTCAGCAATCTTCTGTCCTCGCTTGACGGTATCACCCTCTTTAACAAGATTTTTGCTATTGTGGGCATAAATAGTGATGTAGCTATTATTGTGTTTAACAATCACTAAATTTCCATAACTGCGTAAACTGTTGCCAGAGAAAATAACTTTCCCATCAGCAGCAGCGTTGACTGGATCTCCCATTTTCCCAGCATAGTCGACACCTTTATTACTGGAGCCATTAAAACTTTCACCTACTGGTGCACTAGATGGTTTGCCGATTCTAAAACCTGGATCAGCAACCACTGCAGGAGTTGTATCCGCAACTTTTGGTGCAGGCTTTTCTGAACTTGATTTTTCTGTAGCGGCCTTTGTTTGAGAAGTTGTAGGCTTTGGCTTTGCTGGGGCAGGAACTGGCGTTGATTTAGAATCACTATTAACAACTGACCAGTTAGGGATTACGACTGGTTTGGAGTTATTTACAGGTGTTGATTGATCTTTAATTGGTGCCGGCGTTACAGAGCCGCATGCAGTAATCAACAAGGTGATACCAAAAGAACAAAATACAAGAATTGTTTTGCTGAGGTTCAAGCGCATATTTAAATCGTTCCAGACTGCAAAGGGACAAAAAATACTTCATCTAAAGTGCTTCTTTGATAGCGTTGTGAGCTCAAACGCTCTATCAATAATAACTGCTGTTCTGTTTCACTTTTAGCTACTGGTGCAATCAATTTTCCACCAATAGCCAATTGATCAAGTAATGGATCAGGAATTCCGAGACCAGCTGCAGCAAGAATAATCCCATCAAAAGGAGCAGCCTGTGGTAATCCACGAATCCCATCTGCATAAATCAAACGTAAATTAGCGATCCGATAAGGTCTTAATTTAGCACGGGCACTGTCATGAAGGCTTCGAATGCGCTCCACTGAATATACTTCATCAGACAATAAGCTCAATACAGCAGCTTGATAGCCACAACCAGTCCCAATCTCCAATACTCTGCCCATTTTGCGTTGGTCCTGCATTAATGCTTGAATCATTTTTGCGACAACTGAAGGTTTGGAAATCGTTTGTTCCCGACCAATCGGCAAGGATGAATCCTCATAAGCTTGAGAAACTAAACCAGGATCAATAAAAGCATGACGCGGAACAGTCGCCATAGCTTGCAAAACCTCATGATGATGAATCCCATTCGCAGCCAAGCGTTGAGCCATTTGACGTCTGGCTGTATCCAAAGCTTTATCCGTCTTAACCACTGTCACTTAGCCTCTATTCCAATTCGATGCCAACATATCTAAACGACGTTTTTCATCAGATAAATTAAGCTGTAAGGGTGTAAGTGAAACGTATCCTTGATTAATCGCATCAAAATCAGTTCCCTGCGAAGCATCCTTTGCCTCACCTGCAGGACCTATCCAATAAATAGGTTCTCCACGAGGGCTTTGCTGAATAATCACCGGTTGTGATGGATGACGATTACCCAGCCGAGTAACACGCCAACCTTTCAAAGAGTCATAACTATGATTCGGTAAATTAACATTAATCAGGGGTGCATGCATACCATTATCGCTTGGCATACCACCATCCATTGCGTGACGAACAATATCATGTGCTGTCTTAGCCGCATCTTCAATACGAGCCCATCCACGATCGACCTGAGAAAATGCTATCCCAGGAATCCCAAACATAACACCCTCAATAGCTGCAGCAACCGTCCCAGAATATAAAACATCTTCCCCCATATTCTCACCTTGGTTGATTCCAGAAATCACAAAGTCAGGCATTTCGTCTAAAAAGCCTGTCAGGGCAATATGTACACAATCTGTCGGTGTGCCATTAACAAACAAAAAGCCATCACGCTCTCCCCCAGCAACTCGATGAATTGAAAGTGGTCTAGAGAGTGTTAATGAGTTCGATGCACCACTATGATTTTGCTCGGGAGCAATGACAGTAATTTTGCCAAGCGGTTTTAAAGCATTGACTAAGGCCAATAAGCCTGGTGCTAAGTAACCATCATCATTAGAGACTAAAAAGTGCATTGAAGTAAAAAACCTATTTAAATTTTAAAAAAGCGACCTACTTGGGTAATTTTAACGACTTACCTTAATCTTATTGAACTTTAAAGTAAATTCAATGGTTAAAAAATATATTTTTAACCAAAAAGACAAATACCCCTTTATTTGATTTAACTTCCAACTGGTTTACGATCCATCATTGCTCGAGCTAATGTTCCTGCGTCAACATATTCAAGTTCCCCACCAACAGGAATACCGCGAGCTATACGAGATACAGAAATACCCTTGGATTTAAGAATTTCACCAAGATAGTGGGCCGTTGCCTCACCCTCACTGGTGAAGTTGGTAGCAAGAATAACTTCTTTAACAGTAGGGAATTGTGTATCTTGAGAAAAAATACGATTCATCAATTTATCAAAATGCAACTCTTTAGGACCCTGACCTTCCATAGGCGATAAACGTCCCATGAGTACAAAATACAATCCTTTGTAAGCCATTGTTTGTTCAACCATCAGTTGATCAGACGGAGTTTCAACAACACATAAAACGCTGCCATCACGACGATCATCGTTACAGGTTTTGCAAACATGTAATTCCGAAAAAGAATTACATTGAGAACAATGAGCAATTTTCTCTACAGCCTCTTGAAGAGCAACCCCCAGAGATAAGGCCCCATTGCGATCATGTTGCAATAAATAATAGGCCATCCTTTGAGCAGACTTGGGACCAATGCCTGGCATCACCTTCAATGCAAGGATGAGCCTTTGAAGCGCATCAAGTTGATCTTGTTGTGTAGCTTGATATTGATTCATCAAAAAGGCAGCTTAAATCCCGGAGGCATCGGCATGCCAGCAGTTGCACCAGACATACGACTCTCTGCAGCTGCTTCGGCTTGTTGATGCGCATCTGATAAAGCGGTTACTAGTAAGTCTTCAAGCATTTCACGATCATCCATAACACTTTGATCAATCTGCACTCTTTTAATAATATGTTTGCCGTTTGAGACTACTTTAACCATTCCACCTGCAGCTTGACCGACAAGCTCAAGGCTGGAGAGTTCCTCTTGGGCTTTTTTCATCTTCTCTTGCATGAGCTGAGCTTGTTTCATCAAGCCCGCTATTTGACCTTTCATCATCACTCTTCCTTTCTATGAATTTTTAACGATCATCCATTAGACAATGGTCTGATAGATCCTTCAATAACTTTGACTCCAATTTCTTGCTTTAACTGCTCTAAAAAAGGATCCACTGTCAGATTCTTTTCTAATTGAGTTTGCGCAATTTGCTGGTCTTTCGCTTCCAATTGCGCAACGGTTTCAATTTGCTCACTTTTTTCAATCATAATTTTCACTGGTCGTGATAAATATTGTTGAAGCCCCTCTTGTAATTTTTGAATCGAAGAGTTGGTGGCAAGTTGCGGTATGTCTGTTGCTATCTTTAGATGTAAAGTACCTGACTTATCCTGTTGCGAGATAAGAGCAGTTTGTAAGGCAAACTGCCCCTCTATACCTTTTAAACCGAGCTGTTTAATCGTCTCACGCCATCCTGTATTGGTTAATTCGATCGCCGATGGAACATTGTTAGGTAGATTAACAAGCTCAGTCTTTACCTCTGGTTGCGTTTGCGGCGATAAGGATCTAGATAAAGTACTAACAGAATTAGGTTTTAAATTGACAGAAGTTGTTACAGGGGCTGGCCTTTGATTATTTGACTCGCTCCCATCATCAGGTCTAAAGGCTAGCATTCGAAGTAATGCCATCATAAATCCTGTTTCTTCATCAGGTGCTAATTGCAGATCAGCACGACTAGTGATGGCAATTTGATAAAACAACTGTACTTCTTCTTTTGATAAGGATTGTGCCAAACGCATAATATCTTTGGATTCAGGCCACTCTTCAACTACAGACTCGGGAATGACTTGAGCCATGGCTACTTTTTGCAATAGAGAAGCGAGATCTTGCAAGGCTGTAGAAAAAGACAAACTCATGAGGCCCATTTCTGAACTTATATCAACAAGTTCTTTACCATTTTTTTCGGCTAAAGCGTCAATAATACGAATGAGATAACTATCATCCAATGAACCAAGCATACTTCTTACCATTTCTTCGGTCATATTCCCAGACGAGTAAGCAATTGCTTGATCAGTTAAGGAGAGTGCATCACGCATGGATCCACTTGCTGATTTTGCAATAATCTTTAATGCCCCTTCATGAATTGGAATACTCTCCGCTTGAAGAACAGTTTTTAAATGATTAACAATAAGACTCGGAGGCATTTGCTTGAGATTAAACTGTAAACAACGCGACAAAATAGTCACAGGAATCTTTTGTGGATCTGTCGTTGCTAAAATAAACTTCATGTGTGGAGGTGGTTCTTCAAGAGTCTTAAGCATCGAATTAAATGCCTGACTAGTGAGCATATGCACCTCGTCAATCATAAATACTTTGAATCTCCCTGAAGTTGGGGCATAAACAGCTTTTTCTAAAAGCGAGATCATGTCAGCAATACCACGATTACTTGCTGCATCCATCTCAACATAATCAACAAACCTTCCTGCATCAATTTCTTGACAGGCTGCACATTGACCACAAGGCGTAGAAGTCGGTTGGTTAATAGGGTTTTCTGGAGTACCTGTGCAATTGAGAGATTTAGCAAGTATTCGAGAAATAGTTGTTTTTCCAACCCCACGCGTTCCAGTAAATAACCAAGCATGATGCAATCTATTTTGATCAAGAGCATGGCTCAAAGCCTTAACTACATGGTCCTGTCCAATCAGTGTGCCAAAGTTTCTAGGGCGCCATTTTCTAGCAAGTGCTAAACCTGGAGTAGGTAATTCGTCGTTTCCAAATAATGAGATCTCTGTCATAAGTTATATTCTAACAATCATCGATGTACAATATCAGAAGACGGGCCTCCCCGCATATTGGCATGGCAATCTGGTCAGGTCGGGAACGGAGCAGCCAAACCCATTTCCCAGTAGTGCCGGGGGTAAGGCTCGTCCCCCTATTCATGGAAATATTTTTTCAAAAATACTAATGACCACCCCCACCTGCACCAAAAGGTGGTTTGGCAAGCCAAACGATAGGAATTAAACAAAACATCATGATTCCCGCTGTCGTGAGAATATGATTTGTAGACAAAACATAAGCTTGTGAATTAACTACATACTCTAAATACTGTAGCTGAGCTTGGGGGGATAAACCAGCTCCAGTGAGTTGTTCACTGAGTTGATTTAAAGGTATATTGTCTGGTGTTAAATAATCCGACAAAATTGCATGATTACGAATAGCTTCATTTTGCCAAACCGTAGTACCAATCGCAGTCCCTGTACTACCCCCTAAATTTCTTAAAAAATTAGTCAGCCCAGAGCCGGCAGCCATTTGCGAAGGTTTTAGCCTTGATATTGAAATCGCAGTCATAGGTACAAAAAAACCAGCAATACCAAAACCCATAATAATTCGGGTGAGCTGAAGATAATGAAAATCTACATCCGTAGTAATAGTTGAACTCCAAAAAGCACTAATCGCAAAACATGTAAAACCAAAAGTGGCAACACGACGAGCGCCTAGTTTTTGCATTTGAGATCCAAAAAACGGACCAGCAAAGATAGCTAGTGCTCCAGTACTCGCCATGACCAACCCCGCTGTATATGCGGTGTAACCCAACTGTGTTTGCATCCACAATGGACCAATAACAACAAATAAATAAAAAGCAAATGCACCACAGAATAAACAAATACATGCAATACGAAAATTAAGAACCTTAAATAGTCTTAAGTCGACAACGGGATGCTCCTCCCCTAATTCCCAGATAACAAAACTTATTAAACAAATCACTGACAATAAGCCGATTGCAACAATAGTCGGGGAAGAGAACCAATCTAATTCATTTCCTTTATCCAACATGATTTGTAAACTTCCAACACCAACCGCAAGCAAAGCTAAGCCAACTTTATCTATCGGTTTTTTAATACGAACATTATCACGACCTTTAAATAGAGTACTCACTAAAAAAGCACACAAAATTCCAAACGGGATATTAATGTAAAAAACCCATCGCCAAGAGTAACTATCGGTTAACCATCCTCCAATTACCGGACCCAAAATAGGCGCAACAATCGTTGTCATAGCCCATATCCCCAGTGCCATTCCAGCTTTTTCTCTAGGAAAACTTTTAACAATCAATGCTTGCGATAAAGGAATCATTGATGCACCAACAATACCCTGCAAAACTCTACTCAAAACCAACATCGGAAAAGATATTGCTAAACCACATAAAGCTGAAGCTAATGCAAATAATAAAGTCGCAATAACAAATTGACGAATTTCTCCAAAGCGGCTTGATAACCAACCAGTAAGCGGCAACATAATTGCTTCACTGACTGCATATGAGGTTATAACCCAAGTCCCTTGGGCTGGACTAACCGCAAAATCTCCTGCAATGGTAGGTAAAGACACATTCGCAATAGACGTGTCTAAGACATTCATAAATGAGCCTAGGCCCAAAGCCACTGTAGCTAAAACTAATTTTCCACCATGCAATGGCTCAACACCACCTTGAGGAGGTGAAGCGTTTTCAGAAGCTGATATTGTTTGTGACATCTTTATTCGATAGCTAAAGAGTGCTGAATAATTTTTTGTACATGTGCTTGAGCTGCTAAATTTTGCTTTTCATACAAGTCAGTAGAAATCGCCTCGTGTTGCTGCATGGATTGAAGAGCTATTCCATCAGTATTGCGAACATCAACCTTTGCAGTCATTGTTAAACCAACACGCAGTGGATATTTTTTTAATGTTTCAGGATCGATATCAATCCTTACTGGTAAGCGTTGTACAACCTTGACCCAGTTACCGGTTGCATTTTGTGCTGGTAAAACAGCAAGGGAGGAACCAGTTCCCGCTGAAAAGCCTGCAACTTTTCCAGGAAAAGTTACACGATTTCCATAAATATCTGCTTCTAATTCGACAGGTTGTCCAATACGCATTTTTGCAAGTTGAGATTCTTTAAAATTGGCATCTACCCATGTAGCATTACTCAATACTAAGGTTAATAATGGCGAACCAGGTGAAACTCTTTGACCTACCTGTGCTGAGCGCCTTGCCACTACAGAGCTAATTGGAGCCTGAACATTAGCGCGTAAGAGTGCAACATAATTCTTTTTTGCTACACCCTGTGCTCGAAGAACATCGGGATGACTTGCTACATTAGCAATATTACTAATACCATCCGTGTTTTCCAAGGCCTCTTGATATGCGGTTTGTGCAACATCATATTGTGATTTATAACGTGCTAATTCATCTGGTGAGTATGCAGCAGATCCTTGAAGACTTGCTCGTCTATTAAAATCTTCCTTGGCTCTCTCTAATTCTTGTTTTCTAACTTTTGCTAAATAAATATTTGCTCTTACAGCTCGCAAAGCTTTACTTAAATCCGCGTCAGCAATCTCAGATGCAATCTTGGCCTCTGTTGTGTCAATCTTAAATAGAGTCTCACCCGCCTGTACGGCTTGAGTTTCAGAAACCAATACATCAGATACAGTTCCCTCTACTTGAGAACTAATTTGAATTTGAGGAGCAGAAACATAAGCATTTTCTGTAGACTCATAATGACTGGACTCAATAAACCAATAAATAAAATAAGTAATAAATAAAACGGCTAAAGCTAAAAAGAAAAACTGAAATGCTTTTTTTCGATTAAAGGTACTAGTAGGATTGTCTGGTAAATTGACATTTGTATTCATCGGAGTCGATCTTTACTGAGGTTGGGACGAAAGTTGTAAATTAGAATCTTTATTAATGTAGCCACCGCCCAAGGCCTGAATTAATTGAACATAGGCGTTAAGTAGATTTTTTTGAGCTAGATATAAATTACTCGTTTGTCGGTCATATTCAATCAAAGATTTCTCGATTTCTTCTTTAGAAAGAAGACCCACTTGATACCTTTTTTGATAGATATCTAAAACTATTTGGGCTGATTGATTTGATTGCGAAATAAGTTGTAATGAACCTGAAGCAGCATTCACGGAAGAAATACCGTCCGCAGATTCACGCAAAGCCGTTAGCAACTGTTCATGATAGTCGGCAATTGCTTGATCTTTAAGTGCATTTTTAGCCGCAACATTCGCATCAATCTTTCCTCCATTAAAAATTGGGAGGTTAATTACTGGACCAATAGAAAAAATTTGACTGTCTTGATTAAGTAACTGATTAAACCCAAATGCCTGATATCCCAGATTACCTGCCAAATTAAAACTAGGTAAATAATCTAAGCGAGCAGCTTTAAGATCCTCCTTATTTGCTTGAATTTGGGCAAGTAAGCCTTGCAAATCAGGGCGTCGAGCTACCAAGTCTGAAGGAATAGTCTTTGGAGTGTGAGTTGCTATATCGGATATATTAAGATGAGGAGTTCTTAAGTTATCTCCATAACTTGGTCCTTGTCCCACAAGAACTGCAAGTTGATGACGCCATAGCTCTAATGCTTTTAGAGCCTGCCCTTCTTGCGATCTTACTGTATCGTTATCAACCTTACGTTGCTCTAAAAGAACCTGATCAATCACACCTTTTTGATGACGCTCTTTAGCAATACTCAGGAGCGTATCACTGATTTGACTATCTTTTTTAGCTAATTGATAAGATTTGAAAGCATAATCATACTCAATATAAGCTGCAACAACTCCACTCGTGAGAGCTTGTTTTGCCGCGTCTAATTGTGTTTGTGCTCCAACAAAACGATATTTGGAACCGTCTAATAGATGCTTTTGTTTACCCCACACATCTAACGACCAATCAAAGGTCAAAGCTATGATTCCATAATTTTGTAACTTATCAAAAGTAGGAGGAAATATATAGTTTTTGGATAGCTCTTGACGATTTATTTGGGTATTTATACCAATTTGTGGCAATAAGCTAGAACGGTTAGCATCTATTAATGCCTTTGCATTTTGAATTCGAGTATCTGCAGTTTTAATACTAGGAGAATCTCTTAGAGCTTGATCTATCAAACGATTTAATTGCTCATCACCAAGTTGTTTCCACCAGTTTTCTTCAATTTTGATAGCATTTGAAATGTTTGGTTCAACTTTGGCAGTAGCCGGAATTAGGGCAGTATCTTGTTGAAAAGCGGCACATGAACAAAGCAGTCCAATGCCAACAAGACTTGGTAAAAGTTTACTGAGGTATCGAAACATTAACAAATTAGTCATGCAATTAGTGGAATAGTTGCAAAATTTCAAAAATCAAATAAATAAGAAAATTTAACAGTAAGGAATACTGCTAAAGATTGAACATATCCCTGAGGTGATTATCGTAACAGATTAGTCAGAAAGATGTTTTATCTTAGAGCTTTATGATCAAGGTATATCGTAATAATACTCATTACTCTAGTGAATTATTAGTTGCTTATCAATCCATCCCTACCTAATGCGTTGAATCCATAAAGGCGTTCTGAATTTTCAATAAAAATTAGTTTACGTAGAGATTCATCAGGTACCCAATCGAATAATAAATTGCATAAATCCGCATCATTCGGCATTTGGTTTTTAACCATAACATGAGGCCAGTCTGTTCCCCAAACGATTTGACCTGGGCTATTATCTAATAATGTTTTTGCAAACAATTTGACATCACTATAAGGTAAAGTGTTTATCGCCGAAATTCTATATGGAGCGGTGAACTTTACCCATGCCCTACCCTCTTTCATAAGAGATAATAATCCCTGAAAACCCTTCGTTTGAATACCCAAAGAACAATGCTGGTAACCATAATGTCCTAAAACAATTGGAACTGGAAAATCTTGAAATAAGTTAGCAATATCGGGAAACTCATTAACGTGCATTAGTAATTCAATATGCCATCCAAACGGAGAAACCTTAGCTGCTAATTTATTTAAATATTGAATAGGCAATACACCTTTAGATTCGCTTAAGTCAACAATATTACATCGAACTCCTCGGACGCCTAACTGATGCATCACTTTTAAATCATCGTGTGAAATTTCTTCATTAACCACCGCCACTCCGCGGAATTTAGAAGAATCCGATTTTAGGACCTCTAACATTGCTGAATTATCTTCACCATAGATACTAGGTTGAACTAATACTGCTCGATCAACCCCAAGTGTTTTCAATAATGCTAAATAATCTGGCAATAAAGCATCGTGAGGGGTATAAATTCTATTAGTTGAATAAGGAAATCGATCAACCGGCCCGCAAATATGCATGTGGCAATCAATTGATCCTGTTGGCAGTTTAAATTTTGGCTTTCTTAATTCTTTATCAGGTGCCTGACAGTATGGCGCATCTATCATGCATTAAATTCCAATATGTCTAAGCCCGAATAGCGATCAATACAGTAAACCAAATTATTGTCATCTACAAAAACGTCATTCGTTTGAGGCGCCGCACGTCCCTCAGCAGGCAGTGGAATATAAAAGCCGACCTCTTTAGGCGAAAGTGGATTTGCTACATCAACAGCCCTCAAACCGCCTGCAAACCAAGTACAAAATACCATCGTTCCTTTACGCTGCTCCTGAAATTGATGAGCCCCAAAACGGCCGGGTGTTGCCCTACTCCAAGGAGAATCCAATTCGCTTACTTCATAGATAGAAAGTGGTTTTATAGCATTTAAATCAGTTACGTCGAAAACCCACATACAGCCATGAGGACGTCCTTTCCTGCGATCTAATTCTTCTGCATCATGAGCATGATCTTCTTCATCAATCGCAACAGCTATACGCCTACCATCAATTAAATCTTGTAATGGCATAAAGGTATGCGAAGGTTCCGGAAACGGAGGGTGATAGTTATATGTGCCCAGTGTTGTAGGCTTTGAAATATTGGTAACATCTATCACTCCAATTCCACCATGCCATAGTCCTGCCCATAACTCATTACCAAAGCGTAAAGCATGATGTAAACGATGCCGTCTACCAGACCAGTAGGGCTTTTCACCTGCCACTATATGCTGTCCCGGCATCCACCAACGACTCACTTCACTTGGACGTGTTGGATTCGAAATGTCATATATTACTAAAATATTACCTAAAAAGCCTTCCATTTCTGTTGAGATATAGGCGTAATTCTCATCTACATCAAAACGATGTACACCTATACCACCAGTCTTCTGATGAGCGAGAAGTTTTGGATTTGTTTTATCAGATATATCGTATATTTTAAAGCCTCCATTTTGGTATGGCTTTTTCTGTGCAGCTTCTACAATTGGAATATCTTGCTCTCGCACATTTAAGGCTAGAGCTAATTCTGCATGTGTCGCTTCTCTACCCAATTGCTTTAAAAGTCTAGCCTTTACCCCCGGCATCTCATCGGCACGCCGACCAATAGGAGTCATATTTCTCTCACTATTTACAAATAACAAATCACCAACAACTCTGGCTTTATGAGAATGTGACTCAGGATCATCTAAAAATATTTGATGAACAATTTTGGGATTCTTAGGATTTGAGATATCTATGATAGATGTGCCTAAATTATTTTTATTAGGTATATGACCTATATACGCATAGTTATCTTTGACAGTAACTTGCCCACCGCCAGGTATCTCTATTCGAGATACAGATTTGAAATTATTAGTAATCGGTTGATTCATATTTATCTCTAGCTCTCTATTATTCAGTTGCACCAGAATCTTGAACAGTTTTAGTCCATTTAGGTATTTCTGTTTTTATATACTCAGAAAATTCTTTTGCATTTAAGAAGGACGGGGTCATTCCTAAAGATCTAAACGTATTGAGTAATTCAGAATTGTTTTGTACCGCTTGCAATTCTATATTAATACGTTGAACGATATGCTCCGGTACCCCAGATGGAACAACAATTCCATGCCATGAAACCATTTCAAATCCTGGCAGTCCAGCCTCTGACATCGTTGGAATATTTGGAAAATCTTTTAATCGTTGGAGTGATGTAACTGCAATTGGTTTTACTCGTTTATCCTTAATAAATGGGATCACTGAGGCAGAGGTAGCAAACATCATATTGATATGCCCCGCAATTAAATCGACTAGGGCTGGTTGTGCACCCTTATAAGGCACATGCATAATTTTGATATTAGCTGAAGTTTTAAAAAGTTCACCCGCTAAATGTGGAGCGGCTCCCATTCCTGAACTTGCAAAAGTTAACTCATTGGGTTTTAGCTTGGCCAAAGCAATTAGTTCTTTTAAATTATTTACAGGCAATGATGGATTAACAACCAAAATATTTGGCTGGGATGCAACTAAACCTATAGGAGAAAAATCTTGTGATGGATTAAAGCCAAGGTTTTTATATAGCGCTGCGTTAGTTGCAAGAATACTGTTATTACCCAATAACCATGTATATCCATCTGGTGGACTATGGGCTACAAATTCAGCCGCTAAATTACCCCCTGCTCCAGGCTTGTTATCTATAATGATTGACTGCCCTAAACCGACTGACATCTTCTGTGCAACAGTTCTAGCAATGATATCGCTTGGCCCCCCTGCAGTAAAACCAACAACAAAACGTATTGGCTTGATAGGCCAAGTATCAGCTGCAATAGATATTCTTGTCATGAAAATTGCAAGCAATATCAGGAATAAAAGTCGGAGGTTTTGTCTCATTTTTTTATAATCTATAGTTATTGAACATTAACTTAACACACTTTAAAAAATAGTCATAAATTTCAACTGTATAAACACACTTAAATTAACATTTGATCCTTTGAACCAAGTTAATCAATCAAAATCGATGTTCAACATGTTATTTAATGATGAGATAACAATTTTTTATTAGAAATTACCCTAGTTTTGGCGTATTTTGTCTTTGAATTCAAATATTCTAAAAGTTAATTAAATTAAATATTTTTCTAGGAGACTAAATGCCTGAAATTACACTTCAAGTCAACGGTAAAAATTTATCGTTCAAAGCAGATGATGATATCCCTCTACTCTATGCATTACGAGATGAATTAAATTTTCAAGGACCTAAATTTGGATGCGGCTTAGGGCAATGTGGTGCTTGTACAGTAATGGTAAATAATCAGGCAGTTCGTTCATGCATCACACCAGCGGCTTCAGTTGTTGGTCAAAAAATCACAACGCTAGAAGGTCTCGGAAGCTCATCAAAACCAGGTAAATTACAACAGGCTTTCATAGATGAGCAAGCTGTTCAATGCGGTTATTGTATTAATGGCATGATCATGACAGCTTCTGCCTTTTTGGCAAAGAATAAAAATCCTACAGACACACAAATTGCCGAAGCATTATCAGGGAATCTTTGTCGTTGTGGAACTCATCAACGAATCGTAGCAGCCGTAAGACGCTACTTGAACGCAGCTTAAACAATCATTGGATGAAGGAATCGTCATGAATGCTTTTACTCGTCGTGAATTTTTAAAATCTAGCTTTGCTGGATTACTGGTTGTTCATTTTTCATTAGACAGCTTTGCAGCTTCTAGTCCTGTTTTAGCTCCGCCTAAAAACGTTGACCGCGCAGATGTAGATGCTTGGCTCAGTATCGACAAAAGCAGTAAAGTCACCGTTTATGCTGGTAAGGTCGATCTTGGAACAGGCGTAAAAACTGCTTTAGCACAAATTGTGGCAGATGAACTCTATGTGCCATTTAATGATATCAAAATGGTTATGGGAGACACCGCAACAACTCCTGATCAATGGATCACTGGAGGAGCTCTATCCATTATGCAAGGCGGAAGTGAACTGCGCGTTGCAGCAGCGAATGCTAGAGAAGCGTTGTTGAAAAAAGGCTCCGAAGTATTAAAAAAACCTAGTAGTGAACTAACACTCAAAGATGGTTTTGTTATATCCAAAAATGACTCTAATGCAAAAGCTGCATATGCAGACTTAATTGGTGATGGTTTTCAGATTAAGGTCGACCCCAAAGTTAAATTAAAAAACCACCAGGAATACACTATCGTCGGCAAGTCTATTCCGCGTGTAGATATCCCACAGAAAGTTACCGGCGAATTCCCCTATATGCATGATTTTAAATTGCCAGGAATGGTTCATGCTCGAGTTATTCGCTCTAATTCTATCAATGCCAAACTTGAAAGTTTTGATGATAGTGAAGCTAAGAAGATTAATGGATTTTTACAAACAGTACGTAAAAATAATTTCATTGCAGTAGTAGCATCTTCAGAATGGGCAGCAGTTAAAGCCTCACGAGCGATTAAAGTTAATTGGACCAACGGTCCAGACCTCCCAGCTAAAGCAACTGTTTATGATCATTGGCGAAAACTTCCCCTTGCTAAAGAAGAAGTTACTCAAAAAGCTGGAGATGTTCAAGCTGCTCTATCAAAAAGCTCTAAAAAGCTAAAAGCAACTTATAACTTTGCAGTGCAAACCCATGCTTCAATAGGTCCATCCTGCGCAGTCGTTGATTTTAAAGATGGCAAAATCACTGCTTGGAGTGCCTCACAAGCAACCCACTCAATGCAACATGAGCTCTCAGTGATTACAGGATTACCGAAAGAGTCCATCCGACTTCTCTACCTTGACGGTTCTGGATGTTATGGACGAAATGGTCACGAAGATGCAACAGCAGATGCAGCTCTAATAGCAATGGCTATCGGCAAACCAGTCCGTTTGCAATGGATGCGTCATGATGAAACAGCACTTGCACCAAAAAGCCCACCAAGGACAATGGATTTTGAAGCTAGTCTCGATGAAAATGGCAAGATGAATGCTTGGAAGACAGATTTTTATATCGCCTCTAATGAAGTTGCTTTTATGAAGCCACTCAACTTCCCTCTTCTAGCGGCAAACGATACAGGTGTTCCAAGGCCTGGTAACTGGGTTGGTTTTTTGTTTCAAAATAGCGCAAGCCCATATGAAGTTCCAAACGCACTGGTTAATACAAAACATGTTGCTCAAACATTTTTGCGCTCATCCCATCTTCGTAGCCCTGGAAGAATTGAAAATAGCTTTGCAAATGAATCATTTATCGATGAAATGGCTCACTTGGCAAATGCTGATCCAGCAGAGTTTCGTTTAAAACATCTCAGTGATCCTCGATCAATTCATGTGATGCGAGCTGTAATGGACCTTACCAAATGGGATACAACTGCAAAAGATTCGAAAAAGACTAGCAATACTAATATTGCAAAAGGTAGAGGTATTTCTTATGTGCGTTATAACAATTCGATTACATATGTTGCGACAGTAGCAGACGTCGAGGTAAACAAAAAAACTGGAAAGGTACGCGTAACTAACCTTTATATTGCACATGATTGTGGTCAGATCATCAATCCAGATGGTGTTTTAAACCAGATTCAAGGTGGAGCAATTCAGACTGTTAGTCGTGTACTTATGGAAGAAGTTAAATGGAATGGTAGTCAAGTGAACAGCGTAGATTGGGTGTCTTATCCAATCATCCGCTTCAACGAGGTTCCCAAAGTTCATACCACTCTTATTAATCAACCAGGCACCCCAGCTTGGGGAGCTGGGGAGCAAACGCCTACCACGATACCAGCAGCAATCGCGAATGCAATTTTTGATGCCATAGGGGTGAGAATGAGAACAGTACCATTTACACCTGAGGCAGTAAAACTTGCCATGAAAGAACAAACAGGGAAAACTGTTTGAGACTTTTTCAGTAGAAAATTTTGTTTCTATCAAAAGGGTAATGTGAAGAACATTACCCTTTTTAATACATAATTCCTTAACCGTTTTTGTCGATCTTCCCCATCTGGCGACGAATTACTCGAATGATAGTTGGTATTAAACCAATCACAATAAACCAGATAATAGATGGGAATTTTTTCTTAGTACTTTGCTCATCAGTCATTTCTAATATCGCCTTTTGTGTAGGTGTTTTTTGCTCTAACTTACTAATTGCTTCTGGATCACATACTGGAGGAACTTTTTTCCAAACTTCATGGGGTAATGCGTTTGCTTTTAGCTCTTCAGCTTCTTTAAGACATTTCTGTTGGGCCGACTGAATTCCCGACTGCTTACTACTTTGAGAAAATTGATCATATACAGTAACTACCAAACCTACTGACACTACTCCAATAAAAAATTTCTCTGCAAAACCTAATTGTGAAAATTTAGAAAACATAACTATCTCCTATTGATAATTAATTTACTTTAAACAATTTCTTTGACATTAGCATGTTGGTCAATTAAAAAAGCCTGAATAGGCTTATCATTTCTGAGTTGTTGGACTAAATATTTATATTTTCGTAATTGTTGATAATATTTTTCGTATAAATATTGTCCCGGTTGGGGAATTTGTAATTTATAGTCCAGAATTACAAGTTGATCATCAAACTCAACTAAACGATCAATTTTGGACATCACATCTTGATCGTCCATCAAAACTAACTCATTCCATGCAGCCTTAATATGAGATCCATAAAAATACTCTCGCAACTGATCAGCAAACAAAATATTCTGCACGATAGCTATTGATTTCTCAGCAAGCTCTTGAGATAAACCCAACCAAGATCTAACTTGAGAGTCACTAGGCATTTTGAGCTCTTCTTTTGAGGAAAGTCGTTTATTGGTTAAACTTTCGAGAATGTGATGTACGGTCGTTCCCAGTAATAACAAATCAGGATTAGGTTTAGAGGGGTTATGGGGATCATCAAAAGTTTTTTCCTCCTCATCTTCTAGAATTATTTTTTCTTGAAAATTAAGAGGTGGAATTTTTAAGAAAGTTCGTTGAAGAGCAACAGATTTTTCACTAGTCTCAATTTTTACTGATTTAATAAATTCCTCTGGAATTACATCCTCGATTTTTTTTACTTCGACACTAGCATTAACTAGTTTTTCATACCAAGAACCTGCCTCAATTCTTTCGTCTCCCCTTTTCTCTAACCCACTTACAACAAGACATTGTTTTGCTCTCGTCATGGCAACATACAGCAAATTTATATTTTCCAAATCATAAATACTTTTTTCTTCTTGACGTACCAATTGAAGTTGATCATTTAAGAGTGATTCATGATGGACAAACATAAGTTTTGGTGAGTCTAATTCCGGTGGCCAATCCATTAAGACACCGGATTTATCCATATATTTGGGTTTATCATTTGTGTTTAATATAAATACAAATGGTGCCTCTAGACCCTTTGCCGAATGAATTGTCATTATCTTGACTGCAGTCTGTTGAAGATCTGACTCTGATATGTCCTCATCAACCGTCTCTACAATATCACCTTCATCAGGTGTTTCGGTTTGTTTACCTTTTGACAAAACTCTCAATTCATCAATAAAACTATTCAGGGACGGATATCGCCCACCGTTTGTATCCAAAGCCAACTTTAGGAAAGCTTCTAAATTTGCAATAGTTTTAGTTTGCATCAAATCAGGGCTGCAAGCAGAATATCGCTCATACAAATGACCCTGTTCATAGATTAAATCTAATAAATCATGTACTGGTAAATGATTAGCTAGTGTTCTCCACGAAAGTAATAATTGATGGGCTTCCTGCATTAACTCAGATTTTGTTTCAGGCATGGCATGCCACCAAGATCTACCTTGCGCTTTAATGGCAAGCATTTGTAAATCATTTTCTGAACAAGAAAAAATAGGAGTTCTTAAAACATGTGCCAAAGCCAGATTATTACTTGGGGTTAATAAGACTTGGAGTAATGCCTGAATATCTTCTGCCTCCAAAGTTTGTAATAAACCACCTTGGCGAGGACTTTGGTATGGCAATCCAAAATCACGCAGAGCTCTCTCTAATTGAAGAATATGGGTCTTTGACCTTACCAGAATATAAAAATCACTAAACCGAGCAGAGCGCATGTTACCCTTCTCGTCAGGGACTTTGCGAGTACTCAACCAATATTGAATAATCTGAGCTACGCAACGTGCCTCATGGTAACTTTGTAAACTTTTCCCTCCTTTTTGTGAATCACGCATTGGAGTGCTTAGAGGATTACGGTTTTCTGGCTCAGCTTCGGCAGAAGATGATGGAACCAAGTCTAAACAAAAGACTTCATGATTTAACTCAGGATTGGGTTGCTTTGTTATCGCTGAATGTTGATCAAATCGAAAACCTGAATGATTTAGTTTTTCACGTTCAAATACATCATTCAATACATTGATCAATTCTTGGGGATTACGTCTAGTCTCATTTTTAGCAAGTAATTTTGCACCATATTTCGACCTCATAAATTTTTGCGCTTGCGTGAAAATCCTAGAATCAGCTTTTCTGAAACGGTAAATTGATTGCTTTGGATCCCCCACTATAAATATTTTTGGTGAATCACTATTTACTCCGTAAGCACTAAACCAAGCTTTCAGAATCATCCACTGAATAGGATTAGTATCTTGAAACTCGTCAATCAATATATGCTTATATTTGGCATCTAAACGAACTTGGATGTAATTAGCTAAATCCTCACTTTTTAGGAGTTCTGCTACATTCATCTCCAAGTCATTGAAATCTAGAATACGATGATTAGCTTTATATTCCCTAAAATGCTTTGAGATCGATGAACCAAGCGCAATCCATGCTTTGTTTAATTCAAACATGGATCTATCTTTTTGCCATGCTTTCTCTTGATCAAGTAAATTAATCCAATATTCAAAATATTCTGGGATTTTCTCAATTAAATCTTCTCGATCTGAAGCCTTTAAGATCTTTTTTAATTCTCCAGAGCAAGCTTGAACATTTTTCCTTATATTAAAAGGCTCTGATGGGTAACGTAAAACCATTTCTAAACACTTAATGATTTTCTCGTCACCCTTTTGAAAATCTCTTGAATCAAAAAGATCTTTTAAAAATTTTGCTAACTTTTCATCTGTTGAAGCTTTACTTTGACTGTAACAATCATAAGCAACTTGTAATCCGTCCCAGTTATATTTACTAATGTCTTGTAAATCACTTAAGGGCTTAGCTTGTTTTAAAAGAGGTAATTTTTCTGACAATACGTCTAGGGGATCAATCCCTTTGGGTAATGAATGAAGGTATTGCTGCCAAGTTCCCCATTGTTCTAGTAAACTCGCTGAACCCTGCAAAATATCCATTGGTACACTTTTACTGACCAACTTCAACATTATTAAATACTCTTTCAGAAGGGCTTTAAATTCCCCCTCACCTCTACCTAAATGGAACCACCATTGATCCATAGCCTCATCAATTAAACGTTTGCGATCCTCTCTTAAGGATCCATTTGTAACCAAGCCAGAACTCAATGGTGCTGCTGAACTAATTTTGGTAAACCAACCATGAAAGGTATCGAATGATACTTTTTGAGGATTAGATAAAATTTCTTGATACAAGTTTTTTGCCCTAGGTAAAAGAGTTTGTGCTTGACTAGAATCTAAACCTCTAATTATTAGTTCTTGAATTACTTCTTCATCAGATTTAATAAACATCTCGTAAAGCAATTGCTCAAGACGATCTTCCATTTCTTGTGCCGCTTTACGCGTAAAAGTAATCGCCAATATTTGACTGGGCTTTACGTCACTGAGTAATAAGCGAAAGATACGCGAAATTAATAACCAGGTCTTGCCGCTTCCTGCACAGGCTTCAACAACCACAGAATTTGCTGGGTCACAGGCTATTGTTGGATTACACTCTAAAAGCTCTAATGGCTCATTCATCATGCCACATCCCTTTACGACAAATACCCCTAGCATCACAGTAATTACAAGTTTTGGTAATGCCATTTGCTGGCATCATATGGCCTTTCCAGATAGGATTTAAATCTTGCAATAGTTTTTGATCAAGCTCATCTATTTTTTCAGTGGTAACAGCAAAAGATAAATTCCTTTTATCTATGCTTGCCTCTCCTAAACTAACCCATGAAGCTTCTTGAACAAAATTACCACGTTCTTGGTTTAGCAATGAAATTGCCTTGCTGTAGATTAGCAATTGCGGATCATCCCATAAAGTTTTATTTAAATTAGATAAGTCTTTGCCGTTTTTGAACTTATAGTCTAGAACAAGTAAATTTCCATCTTCATTACGATCGACTCTATCAACACGTCCATAGATTTTTAAGGAATCGCCAGTTTCTAATTGAAGGAAGAATTCAACATCTTTTTCCGCTTCAAAAAAACTCCATCCCTTTTCTTCAAGCCCTATCTGCCATGCAACAATCTCAGGAATATGACCAAACCACTCTTCTTGCATAGCAATGAGTTTTCCATCTTTTGAAATCAACTCTTGCCATTTGATATGCGATATCTGCAGTAATTGCTCTTCCATCCAAATCAGCTTTTCTGCCTTGCTAATAAATGACTCTTTCCCCTGATATTCTTTATAAAACTGATTCAAAATATCATGAAGTAGGGTCCCCACAATACCAAATTCATTTATTTCACGTAATGCTTTGGGTGAACTTAATTTCAATAAATAATTCACATAAAAACGATATGGACAAGATCGAAGTACTTTGTATGCGCTTGGACTTAATTTATCAGGCAATAATACTGAGTCACTAATCTTGGTTTTTGAAGCAAAAACATCGCTCTTATCAATAGAATTTGTTGGAAGTTGGATCTTTTTTTTCTCTAAATTGGGCATATCGATGTGAAGTCGAGATAACCAATTGCTCAATCGATTTTTCTCCTCTGCTCTTTGATATTCTTGCCAGAGTAAATCCACATATTGATGGGAAGTTAACAATTGAGATAAATCCCTAGCCTGTTGTATATATTCCGCCTCCGGCAATTCAGGATCTAACTCATACAACATAGCTTTAGAAAAAATAGATCCATGATCTTTAATCCGTGGAAGAAGCTTATCGTGGCATCCAACGACAACAACTGCGGAGTAGGTTCTTAATCGAATTCCTGAAATAGGAATCATTTCAATATGGATTTGTTTTTTTGGAGATTTTTGAACAAAATTTTCTTGCTCGACACACTGATCAAACAAACTAATCCAAGCCGTCAAATTTAAACGACTTAAATTCAGTAATTTAAGTTGTTCAATTACTCGAGGAATAATTTGTCCCGCAGCATCTTCACTTAATTTGAAGAACATTCCAAAAGCTTGTAAATCCTCTTCGAGTTTTAAAACCCAATCTTGAGAATGTATTTTTTTCTGCTGCCAATCCTTAGATCTTCTCTCAAGCAACAATAAAAGTTCTTTCGCAATTGGACTATAGATCTCAACAAGAGGATGTTCGTGGCGGGAAAACGATTTTTCCACGAATACATGTTGAAGTTCAGTCCACCCTATCCCAACTGAACTAGCAAGTAATTTGCTTTCCATCCACCATGCAAAGTCTTCAATATCAATACTTTGATCCTTCAGAATTGGTTTAAGTATTTCCTTCCAATCTAGCATAGGATTTTTTAAAAATCCCATTAAAGTTCCCAATTCTGGACCTTCCGAATCTTTGAGTATCTCAAGATAACTATGGACTGCTGCTGCTGCACTCGTAGTGGATAAAGTCCAGCCAGTTTGATCATTAATAGATATGTTTGAGCCATACCTTGCCAATAAAGCACGTATTCTTCTAGCAATTAATCTATCTTGTGCGACGAGTGCTATTTGCTGACGACCCGCACTAATATGTTCATGAATGCAAACCAATGCTGCCCAAGCCATCGTTTCAAAACTAGGCTGTGCAATAACTCGCCATTGATGATCAGTATATTTTTGCCGATTGCTGAAGGTCTCTTTTCGGTATTCTTCAAGATTAGTTGAAACTTTTCCAGAAATACATTCTGGCCATAACCCCGATTGTTGCCAATCAAACCCAATTTTTAAAACAATTTGGTGTTGTGCATAAAACGCCAATAATTCGTCTTGAAGAATTTGGATTGTTTTGCTTGGTTTTGCCATCTCTATCCATATGAGCGGGGCAAGCTTAGTTTGAGATAGTGACTGAATTTTAAATTGATAAGCCATCCGCTCTCGAACTAAAGGATCTTCGGTATTGCTTAAAAATTTCCAAAATGCCAAAATCAACTCGCCCTCCTCTTGGGCGACATTAAATTCAAGTGATTTGTAGGATTCTTTTAAGGTTTTTTCAAATTCTTGCTGAGCTTGTTCATAAAAATTTTCCTTATGATGAACATCATAAAAAGCAAACGAAATATTTGACTTAGTTAAAAAATCACATGCCTCAATAATAGATTTTGCTAATGCCCATCCCCCCCCCTCACCAATTGCACCAAATTGGTTTTGTATCTTTTTATGCTTTTGAAGTTCCTCATAAACCATTTCCCATCTTTCGATGGTGGTTTTGACTGGTGGAAAATCCAATAACTCAGGACATTGCTCAAGCCATTGATTCACACTATAAATTGGCGGTAAAAATGTAATTTCAAGATTTATATCTTTGGGTCTCTGTTTGTGTAGGATTTTACGAAGCTGATGGATTGGCCCCAAGGTAGATGTAAGAACTAAGGGAGTTTGCCCTGTGATACAAGCCTGCTGCCAAATTAAGTCTGCAATATTTTGCAGTGCATCAGCGTTTGGTAAAACACCTTTTTCGGTGATGGTCATGAATAATTATTTCTTCAACAAGAGAGATCAATCGTTTTAGGTTAATATAACTAATATTAGATTTATATGTAACTCTAATCGTATACGAACTCCAAACTATTTTATCTATTCAATGTTATGAAGGAAGCAGCATGAGTGAAGCAATTAAACATATTACGGATGACTCTTTTGACAGTGATGTTGTTAAATCAACAAAACCTGTTTTGTTAGACTTTTGGGCTGAATGGTGCGGTCCTTGCAAAATGATTGCCCCCATTCTCGAAGAAGTAGCAAAAGAATATGGCGACAAAATTCAAATCGCTAAAATTAATGTTGATGAAAATCAAGCAATTCCAGCGAAATTTGGTATCCGTGGTATTCCTACTTTGATCCTTTTTAAGAACGGTGAAATCGCTGCGCAAAAAGTTGGGGCTCTTGCTAAATCACAATTAACAGCATTCCTCGATTCACATCTGTAATTATCACAATCCCCTACTGTTGTTTTTTAGTGGGGGGATTTGTTTCTTTTTGATTTCTAGTGTTAGAATCATTTCCATTGATTGTTCATAAATACACTTTTGTTTTAACTCTTTTCCTGCCATTCGGCAAAACTTCCTAAATTTCTCAATTCATTTTTTTAGATTTAGAACTTTTTAAAACCTCACCTAATAGCTCAACAGCTTACCTTTTATCAATATAACTATTCCAGACTATGCAACTCACTGAATTAAAAATTTTGCACGTTTCTCAACTTTTAGAAATGGCAGCCTCTCTCGAAATAGAGAATACACAAAGAATGCGCAAACAAGAATTGATGTTTGCAATTCTCAAAAATCGCGCGAAAAATGGTGAGACCGTTTTTGGTGATGGCGTACTAGAAGTTCTTCCTGATGGATTTGGCTTCTTAAGATCCCCTGAGTCTTCATACCTAGCGTCTCCAGATGATATCTATATTTCTCCAGCTCAAATTCGTCGCTTTAACTTGCACACAGGTGATGCTGTTGAGGGGGAAGTCAGAACACCTAAAGAAGGTGAGCGCTATTTTGCCTTAGTTAAAGTTGATAAAGTTAATGGTATTGCCCCAGAAGCTCTCAAAAACCGCATTATGTTTGAGAACTTAACTCCTTTGCATCCAGATCGTCCAATGCAATTGGAAAGAGATATTAAGGCAGAAGAAAATTTAACCGGTCGAATCATCGATATGATTTCACCTATCGGTTTTGGTCAAAGGGGCTTAATTGTAGCTTCGCCTAAATCCGGTAAAACCGTCATGATGCAGCACGTCGCTCACGCTATTTCAACCAATCACCCAGATGCAATTTTGATTGTTCTCTTAGTTGACGAACGCCCAGAGGAAGTTACAGAAATGCAACGTTCTGTTCGTGGAGAAGTAGTCGCTTCTACTTTTGATGAACCAGCTGTCCGTCACGTTCAAGTTGCCGAAATGGTCATTGAAAAAGCAAAACGTTTAGTTGAAATGAAAAAAGATGTCATTATTCTTTTAGATTCGATCACACGTTTAGCTCGTGCCTACAACACTGTTGTTCCTTCATCAGGTAAGGTTCTATCCGGTGGTGTTGATGCTAATGCCCTTCAGCGTCCGAAACGTTTCTTTGGTGCAGCGAGAAATATTGAAGAAGGTGGATCCCTAACAATTATTGCAACTGCTTTGATTGAAACTGGTAGTCGAATGGATGACCTGATATACGAAGAATTTAAAGGTACAGGTAATTTAGAAGTTCATTTAGAACGCCGCTTGGCAGAACGCCGTGTCTATCCTGCTATCAATCTTAACAAGTCAGGAACCCGCCGCGAGGAATTACTCATTAAGCCGGATATCCTACAAAAAGTCTGGGTATTACGTAAACTATTGTCCGATATGGACGATATCGAAGCGATGAACTTTATCGTAGACAAACTTAAATCGACCAAAAATAACTCTGAATTCTTCGACTTAATGCGTCGCGGAGGCTAATTTAAGGGGGTTTTTAGAAAATACTCACCCTAAAATGTTCATTTTGTGTCATAATCATCGTTTTCGTGGGAAAGTATTGTAATTCAATGATTTGCAATGGCTACCTCAACTTTTAAGGAAATTTTATGAAACCAGGCATTCACCCAGATTACAAAGAAGTTGTTTTTGTTGATGTATCTAATAACTTCAGCTTTAAAACACGTTCAACTATCGCTACTCGTGAAACCATCAAGTGGGAAGATGGTAATGAATATCCTCTCGCAAAAATCGAAACATCCTCTGAGTCACATCCTTTTTACACTGGTACTCAAAAAATTATGGATACTGCTGGTCGCGTTGAGAAGTTCAAACAAAAGTTTGGTTCAAAAGCAAGTGGTAAATCTTCTACGAAGAGTTAATCCTCTGTGTTTAATTCAAAGGCAGCCAGTTGGCTGCCTTTTTTATTCCTATGAGTAGAACATTAAAGCTTACAGCAGCAGCAACAGCAAGTATGCCGCGCCTCATTATGGTCGCGCTAACTTTAATTTATGCTCTCTCAGGATTATTCCAACATGACCCTTGGAAAAATGATGATGCTGAAGGATTTGGGGTCATGTGGATGTTGGCGCACGGTCAAGTCCAAGATTGGTTATTTCCTCATATATTAGGTAGAAATATTTTAGTTGGTACCCCATTACCCTATTGGCTCGGTGCTTTATCTATTTATTACTTAGGTCCTATTATTGGCGAAATCAATGCAGCACGCCTCATATCGGGTTTGTGTTTTGTAGGAACCGCTTTGATTATTTGGTACTCCACCTATTTATTAGCAAGACGAAGCGAAGTGCAACCAATGGCATTTGCATTTGGTGGCGAACCAAGCCCAAAAGAATTCGGTAAAACAATAGCTGATGGTGCTCTCCTCATTTTCTTGGCGTGTATCGGCCTTGCAATTCGCGTACATGAAGCTTCGCCTCTTGTAGTTGAACTGTTAGGTGTAAGCCTTTTACTCTATGGGACAATGCGTGGCTTAGATAAACCCAAGCAAGGTGGACTAATTGCAGGTATCGCACTTGGTATCATCGCCCTATCCGGTAATTTATGGACATGTCTTTTCTTATATCTAGTATCTTTGTATAGCTTTTATTTAAGACGAAAACAAAATATTGTCGCTTGGTCTACTCCATTATTTCTTTGCTTGTCAGCTATTCTTTGTATTTGGCCATTACTTTGGATTTTAGGAGATGCAAACTCATCTCAAGTTCAGGAAGCTCAGAAAGTTTGGTGGGGCGTTTTTCAATTTAAAAGCTTCATAACACTAAATACATTTGAGTTTTTTACCATTAATTTCTGGAGCTATACATGGCCAGTTTGGCCATTGTGTTTTTGGAGTTTTTACATCTGGGCCAAAAATGGACGACAAGGTCTAAACACAACACACTTAACAATCCCAGGTAGCATCCTTGTCACCGAAATTATCCTCTTTTTGTTTAATCAGGATTTAAGTGAACGCTATCTTATGCTATTAATTCC
>Ga0164296_1000126_pt1 | contig 96509 bp, 83 predicted proteins | sample GEODES057metaG_FD_113533 | JGI IMG/M metagenome (GOLD analysis project Ga0164296, IMG submission 113533) | Dystrophic lake water microbial communities from Trout Bog Lake, Wisconsin, USA - GEODES057 metaG | ecosystem: Environmental > Aquatic > Freshwater > Lake | place: USA: Trout Bog Lake...
CAACTGGGACAAGGCTGAGCACGCCTGCCGCGAGGCCGCCAAGACCCTCGGCGTGCCGTTCACGGAGGAGCCCGGCGAAGCCGCGTTTTACGGCCCGAAGATCGACTTCGTCATCAAGGACGTCATCGGCCGCGAGTGGCAGCTCGGCACCGTGCAGGTGGACTACAACCTGCCCGTGCGCTTCGACCTGTCTTACATCGGCGCCGACAACCAGCCGCACCGTCCCGTGATGATCCACCGCGCGCCGTTCGGCTCGATGGAGCGCTTCTGCGGCGTGCTGATCGAGCACTTCGGCGGCGACTTCCCCGCGTGGCTCGCTCCCGAGCAGGTGCGGCTCGTGACCATCAGCGACAAGCTCAACGACTACGCGGCCACCCTCCTCGCCCGCCTGAAAGGCGAAGGCCTGCGCGCGTCACTCGACGAGCACAGCGACAAACTCGGCGCCAAGATCCGCCGCGCGGAACTCGACAAGGTTCCCTACACGCTCGTGATCGGCCAGAAGGAGGCCGACGCCGCCAGCGTCTCCGTCCGCAGCCGCGCCCGCGGCGACGAAGGTGTGATGACCGTCGATGCCTACGTCGCGAAGCTGAAGACCGAGGTCACCACCCGCGCCCTCCCGGCGAAGAAGGGCTAGCCAGTCCGGGGTGGAGCGCATTGCCCTCAATGCGCTGAGCAGCGCTGCCCGAGTTTATTCTTGGACGGAGCCAAACAACGCATTGGGGGCAATGCGTTCCACCTGAGTACAGGAGAATCTCTAGCTCGAATAATCCCCTGTCGCGCACAATCTGCTCAGCCGGCAGCAAGCGTCCCGCTCCACCAGTATGTCCACGAATCCTCATCCGGACACAATCCCTTCGCGACGGGGTTCCGTCGGATATAGTGCCACGTCTCCGCCCTGAACTTGTCGCTGCGGATTCGGTGATCAAAGAAGTTCTCCTGCCATTTGACGCCCTGAAGTCGGGCCGCGCCCCGTTTCCATTCGCGGATGGTCGCCGCCATGCCGGGTTCGCGTGGAAAAGCCAGCAAGGCATGCAGGTGATCCGGCATGAGCAGGAACAGTTCACACCACCATCTGCCGGTGGCGTGATAGAGCCGGACGGAATTTAACAGATCAGTCGCCCGCGCTGGCGTCGTCAGAGGGAATATCTGGCAGGCATCAGTCCGAATGCGAATGTGAAACATCGACCCGTCTTTCACCCATGCGGGTGTGTTGTGATGCAGTCGGAGCGGATAGTTTGCCAAACTTCAAACGCGCTGAGGGCAACGCGTTCCACCTACAAACCATTTCGCGTCCACTCGCCATTCACTAGCCGCAAGAGGCCAAATTTATTCGCATTCTGCAGTTCCAGTGGCAGCAGCGCATCAGGGAAACCCTGATAGCAGACCAGACGGGTCCAGCGCAGCAGCGCCCGCGTGCCGACCGAGGTGCTCCGGCCGCCGTCGCTCGTTGCGGGGTACGGCCCGGCGTGCACGATGGCGGTGCTGACTTCCAGGCCTGTCGGGTAGCCGTTCAGGATCAGCCGGCCGGCCTTCGCCGACAGTAGGTCAATCAACTCACCCTGCTCCGCCGCCTCGATCGAGCCCGCGTGCAATGTGGCCGTCAGGCTGCCCTCGAGGTGACGCGCCACGTCCAACAGTTCCGCACGGTCGCGGCACCAGACGACGAGTGAGCTGGGGCCAAAAGTTTCGCTGGAGAGTCCGGGATTGCCCAGAAAGGTCGCCGCCTCCGTCTCGAACCATACCGGCGCGGCGCCGCAGGCCATCGCCGTTTTTCCTTGAGCGATGACCGTCACGCCGGGCTGCTGGGTCCGTGCCGCGGTGTTCGTGACAAACGCCTGCCGGATGCCGGCCGTGAGCATGGCCGCCTCGGGCGTGGCCGTCAGTTTGGCCGCGAGGTCCTTCACGAACTGTTCGGCCGCAACCGACCGCTGCAGCACAATCAGGCCCGGGTTGGTGCAGAACTGTCCGACCCCAACCGTGGCCGAGGCGTGCAGGCCGTCGACCAGCGACGCCGCCCGCTCCGCCAGCGCACCGGGCAGGATGAAAAAAGGATTGATGCTGCCCATTTCAGCATAGACCGGAATCGGCTCCGGCCGCGCTGCGGCGAGATCCACCAGCGCCCGGCCGCCTTTCAAGGAGCCGGTGAATCCCACGGCCTTCACCAAGGGATGCCTCACGAGGGCCTGCCCGACTTCGAAACCGGCGTCGAAGAGCAGCGAGAATGAACCTTCGGGCAGCCCGCATTCCTTCACGGCCTCGATCACCAGCCGGCCGACCAGCTCTCCGGTGCCAGGATGCGCGGGGTGCGCCTTCACAATCACCGGGCATCCCGCCGCAAACGCCGACGCCGTGTCGCCGCCCGCCACCGAGTACGCGAAGGGAAAGTTGCTGGAGCCAAACACGACCACCGGCCCGAGCGGCCGGAGCATCGAGCGGTGGTCGGGCTTCGGCAGCGGCTGCCGGTCTGGCAGCGCCGTCTCGATGCGCGCATCGAGCCAATCGCCCCGCTCCGCCGTCTCCCCATAGAGCCGCAACTGGCCGGACGTGCGGGCAATCTCCCCCGTGCAGCGCGCCACAGACAGGCCCGTTTCCTGTGCCGCCCGCGCCGCCAGCACCGCGGCGTGCCGGTCGAGTTTGTCCGCCACCAGACGAAGGAAGCGGTTGCGCGCCGCGCCGTTCAGCTTCGCCCAGACGGGCGCGGCAGCGGCCGCCACCTGCACGGCCCGGCCGAGTTCGGCGCCCGACACCGAGTGAAATACGGGCTCCAGCTCCGCCGCCCGCGCCGGGTCAAACGCGCGGAACACCGCTCCGCCGGGCGCCCCGCTGGCAAACCCGATGAGTGAAAGGCCGCTTAGCTCCATGGATTCAAATCTGACGGGATTGGGCCAAACTGGCGAATGCCATCGGCAAAACCGCCCCGGAGGTGTTGGCCACAAAGAGGCGCAATGGAGGCTCCTGCGCGGCCCCAATGTCCTGGTGCCTTATTGTGGCCAATCATTCCGATACTCACGACTTGGGCCGTGTTTTCAGCGCCTTGGCCAGCACGGCCTTCGCATGCGCGAGGTCCACGCCGGCCAGCGGCAGCCGCGGGGCACGCACCGTGGGATTCCCCCGGCCGACCTCCGCCTGCACCCATTTGATGAGCTGCACGAACTTCGGCACCGTATCGAGGCGCAGCAGCGGCAGGAACCACGCGTAGAGTTCGGCCGCACGGACCTTGTCCCCACGGCTCGCGTAGTCGAACAGGGCCACCGACTCTTCGGGAAACGCGTTCACCAGCCCGGCGATCCAGCCGACTGCGCCCGCGTAAATGCCCTCGACGATGGCGTCGTCCATGCCGACCAGGACATCCAGCCGACGGCCGCACGCGATCCGGATGGCGGTCACCCGGCGGGTGTCGCCGCTCGATTCTTTCACGGCACGCAGGTTCGGATGATCCGCGGCCAGCTCGGCAATCTGCCACGGGAGGAAGTCCGTCCTGTAGGCCGGCGGGTTGTTGTAGAGCAGGCAGGAAAGCTTCGTGGCGGCGATGACCGCGCCCACATGCGCCTTCATCTCCCGCCAGTCGGTGCTGTAGACGTACGGCGGCAGCACCATCAGGCCCTCGCAGCCGGCCCGGACCGCGCCCTTGGCGAGGGCGACCGCCTCGGCCGTCGACAACGCCGCGATGCCCAGCACCACCGGGGCCCGGTGGCCGACGGCCTTCACGCAGGTCGCAGCGACGGCGAGCTTTTCCTTGGACGACAGTGTGGCCGCTTCGCCGAGCGAGCCGCAGCACACGATCCCGGAGCAGCCGCTGTCGATCATCCAGCGGCAGTGCCGCGCCAGCGCCGCGTGGTCGATCGCGCCATTGGCGCGAAAATGGGTCGTAATGGCCGGGATGACGCCTTTCCAGTTCATGGGATTTGGAGGTTCAGGGGTTAGCCACAAGAAGGCACAAGGGTTCCAAGGCTACGAATCGAAACTCCCGCGCGCCAATAGGCGCAATCGCGGCCCCTTCGCCGCCCCGGCGCACTTATGCGTTCTTGTGGCCATCATTCGGTTGAATGGGGTGGGGCATTCAGGAAAACCGGTCGGGACTGAGCGCAGAGAGCGGCACCGACGGCTCCCGGCCTGTCAGGATCTCGCTGACCAGCAGGCCGGTGATCGGAGCCATCGTGACTCCCAGCATCGCGTGCCCGCAGGCGGCGGTGAGGTTGGGATGACGGCCGAAGCGGCCGATGTAGGGCAGTCCGTCCGGCGAGACCGGCCGGTAGCCAAACCACGGCTTGATCCCGGCAAAGTCGGCGGCCGTGAACTCGGGCAGAAAAGCCTGCGCCCCCGCGATGATCTGCTCCACCCGCTCGGGCCGGATATGGTCGCTATGGCCGGCGATTTCCATCGTGCCGCCGAAGCGCAGCTTGTCCCCCATCGGGGTGACCGCCACCCGGCGCTCAGTGAGGATCATCGACTTGGTCAGGTGAAAGCGCGGCTGTTCGATCGTGAGACTGTAACCCTTGCCCGCCTGCAACGGGAGCCGGATGCCCAGGCCGGCGGTCATCGCCGCCGACCAGGATCCCCCGGCAAGGACGAATTCGTCCGCCTTGAGCTCACCCGCGGCCGTCTGGGCCGCGGCCACCCTCCCGCCTTCCGTGCGCCAGCCATTCACGGTCGTGTTCCAGAGAAAGGTCACTCCCAACCGCTGAAGCAGTCCGGTCAGCGCCGGCATGAGTTTCCGCGGTGTCAGGTGCGCATCCACGGGAAAATAGACCGAGCCGACGATGTCGAGCCGCGTACCCGGCTCGAGCACGGCCGTCTGCTTCGCGTCGAGCACGCGCGCCTCGACACCGAGCTCGTTGGCCAGCGCGGCCAGCCCGTGGGTCTCATGGTCCAGGGTCTCCTGCGTCTGGCAGAGGTTGAGCAGCCCTTCCTGCTTCAGCTCAAACGCGTCGCCCGTGGCGGCGGCCAGTTCCACGAACAACCTGCGTCCGCCCAGGCACAAGTCCCGCAGCACCGGCGCGCTTCGCGCCGTGTGTTCCGGGGTGCAGGACCGGGCGAACCGCCAGCCCCAGCGCAGCAGGTCGGCGTCGAGCCGCGGCTTGATGTAGAACGGGCTGCGCGAACTCAGCATCCACTTCAGCCCCTTCGCCACCATGCCGGGCGCCGCCAGCGGAATGACATGGCTCGGCGAGATGTAGCCCGCGCTGCCCTGCGCGCAGGAATCCGCGCCCTCGGCGCTGCGCTCCACCACCGTCACCGCCCAGCCGTCGCGGGCGAGGTAGTAGGCGCAACTGAGGCCCACGATGCCGCCGCCGCAGATGAGGACAGATTTTGACCGAGCCGGAATCATACCGGCGGGCCCGCGCATGGCCGCGAGTTACCGCGAATTTCGACCGATGCGGCGTTTTTGGGTCGTTCCGCGCAGTCTCCACCATGGGACGGAATTCCCCACGGCTTGCGATAGGTTGCTTTCATTCGTTTCAATTGGCGTCCATTCGCGGGCAAATTCATCTCAGCGGATTCCCCAGCAAAACGGATCGCGCGGATCGAGCACCTGCTCGCCTTCCGCCGTGATGAAGGCCGTCCCCGTGATCACCGGCGCCACCTCGCCCCGGGCGCGGTCGAGCCAGCGGTAGCGGCCCGTGAATGTGCTGCCGATCACGCTTTCCTGCACCCACGCCTCGCCCTCCGCGAGTTTGCCGTCGGCGGCGAGGCAGGCCAGCTTCGCGCTGGTGCCCGTGCCGCAGGGCGAGCGGTCGTAGGCCTTGCCCGGGCAGAGGACGAAATTCCGGCTGTGCGCCCCGGCCTGGGCCGACGAGGCAAAGAGCTCCACGTGGTCCACCTCGGGGAACCCCTGCGCATTCACGGCCTGCCGCACCCGCCAGGCGTAGTCGGTGAGGCGCTCAAGGTTTGCGAGGTCCAGCGCCAGGCCATGCTCTTCGACGAGGAAAAACCAGTTGCCGCCCCACGCCACGTCGCCGCGCACCGCCCCGAGGCCGGGCACCGTGACCCTCACGCTCCCGGCGCGGCGGTAGCTGGCGACGTTGTCCACCGAGACCCGGCCGTCCGGGTGCAGTTCGGCGCCGACGGCGCCGACAGGTGTGTCAATCCTGACCCGGCCCGGGGAAATTCGCCCGAGGTGCGCGAGGGACGCGACCAGGCCGATCGTGCCGTGACCGCACATGCCGAGCGGGCCGACGTTGTTGAAAAAGATGACGCCCCACTGGCAATCCGGGCGGTGCGGGGCGACGAGCAGCGCCCCCACGACCGTGTCCGAGCCGCGGGGCTCATTGACGATGGCCGTGCGCCACGCGTCGGATTTTTCCCGGAACCGGACCACGCGCCCGTTCAACGGGCCGGTGCCGAGGTCCGGGCCACCCTCCAGCACGAGCCGCGTGGGTTCGCCGCCCGTGTGGGAATCGATGAAGCGGATGCGCTGGGGACCGGACATTGCGGACAGTGAAAGCAGGTTTGGGAGGATTTCGACGGGAATTTTTCCAGCCGGGATCAAGGATAGGGCGCGACCGCTGGGCGCGCCGCCGGGCCTGTTCGCTGATGACGATGACCTCGGGCCCAGCGGGTCCGCCCTACCTTCCGGACCCGTGCACAAAAAAGCCGGCCCCGTTTGCACGGGGCCGGCGATGTCTGTCGTTGTGTTGTGGTCAGCCTGACGGGTAGTCAGGGAATGGGCTACAGGGCGGCCTCGCCGCGCTCGTCGGTGCGGATGCGCACCACCTCCCCTACCGGGAGGACAAAGACCTTGCCGTCGCCGATCTTGCCGGTCTTGGCCGCCTTGGTGATGGCCGCGACCGCCCTGGGGGCGACTTCGTCGGCCACGCCGACCTCGAGCTTCACCTTGGGCAGGAAGTCCACGGTGTATTCGCTGCCCCGGTAGATCTCGGTGTGGCCCTTCTGGCGGCCGAAGCCCTTGACCTCGGTCACCGTCATGCCCTCCACGCCGATTTCGGCGAGCGCGGTTTTCACTTCCTCCAGCTTGAACGGCTTGATGATCGCAATGATGAGTTTCATGGGAGTGGGTCCGGAGGTTAGCTGGCGTAGCCTTCTTCACCGTGCTCGTTGATGTCGAGGCCCTGGCGCTCGACCTCATCGGTGGGACGGAGACCCATGACGGCCTTCAGCGCATAGGCGATGACGACGGTGGCGGTGATGGACAGCAGCAGCGTAAAGCCGACGGCCTTCAGCTGGGCGAGCCAGAGGCCGCCGTGCGTCACGAGCCCGGCCAGGCCGTTCTGCGTGGCGGGCGCCCCGGTCAGGTTGCCGTTCACGGAGGCCGTGGCGAGAAAGCCGGTCAGCAGCGCGCCGAGCGTGCCACCGATGGCGTGAACCCCGAAGGTATCGAGGGCATCATCGTAGCCGAACCTCGTCTTGAGCTTCGTGCAGGCCAGGTAAGGCACGACAGCGGCGATCACCCCGATGATGACGGCACCCGTCGAGCCGACGAAACCGGCCGCGGGCGTAATCACGACCAGACCGGCCACGGCACCCGAGCAGAAGCCGAGGATCGAGGCGTGGCCCCGGAAGACCCTTTCAATCGTACCCCACGTGAACGCGGCCACCCCCGCGGCGAGCGTCGTGGTCATGAAGGCGTTGGCGGCAATGCCGTCCGAGGCGACCGCCGAGCCCGCATTGAAGCCATACCAGCCGACCCAGAGCATGCCGGTGCCCACCATGCAGAGCACCATGTTATGCGGGGCCATCTTTTCCCGGCCGAAACCGAGCCGCGGCCCGAGGATCAGGCAGAGGATGAGCGCGGACCAGCCTGAGCTCATGTGCACCACCGTCCCGCCCGCGAAATCGATGGCCGGGATCCGGGCGTCGGCGTTCCACACGCCGTTCATGAAGCCGTTCGCGCCCCACACCATGTGGGCCAGCGGAAAGTAGACCACGAACATCCAGACGACCACGAACGCCATGATCGCCGAGAACTTCATGCGCTCGGCAATGGCGCCGACGATCAGCGCCGGCGTGATGATCGCGAACATCAGCTGGTACATCGCGAAGACATTCTGCGAAACCCAGTAGGCGTAGTTCGTGTTCGGGGCGGAGGTGACGTCCTTCAGGAAAAAGAACTCCGAGCCGCCGAGAAAGGGGCTGCCATAGCTGGTGCCAAATACGAGACTGTAGCCGAACGCCCACCAGAGAATCGTGACCAGGCCCGTGATCCCAAGGCATTGGGCGAGCACCGACAGCACGTTTTTCCGCCGCACCAGGCCGCCGTAGAACAGCGCGAGGCCGGGCAGGGTCATGAAGAGGACAAGCGCCGCGCTCGTCATCATCCACGCGTTATGCCCGGGACCGGGGACACCGAGCAGGCTTTTGCCGGGGTCACTGTTGTTGACATAGGCCTCCAGGGCCGCGAGACGCTGCTCGGTGGATGGAACCGGGTGCGCGGGCACCATGGCTCCAGCGGTCAGGCCGCACACGCCGGCCAGACCCGCAAATAAACAAAATCTGAAAACACGTTGGGGAAGGTGCATGATCATCGCCCGCCATCAAGCAACAGACCCGACCCGCAGCAAGCCACAGTCGCGGAATCCGAAAAAAAAAGCCGGCAGCGTAACGCTGCCGGCTTAACGCAAATTATTGGTCCGAGATTCTTAAACGGCCGCCTCGCCGCGCTCCTCGGTCCGGATGCGCACCGCTTCCTCGATCGGCACCACGAAGACTTTGCCGTCGCCGATCTTGCCGGTCTTGGCCGCCTTGACGATGGCTTCGACGGTCTTGGTCGCGACTTCGTCGGAAACCACGATCTCCAGTTTCACCTTCGGGAGGAAATCCACCGTGTATTCGCTGCCCCGGTAGATCTCGGTGTGGCCCTTCTGGCGGCCGAAGCCCTTCACCTCGGTCACGGTCATGCCCTCGATGCCGATGGCGGCGAGGGCCTCCTTCACTTCCTCGAGTTTGAACGGCTTGATGATCGCGATGATGAGTTTCATGGGATGGAAATTTCCCGCATTGGATAGCCGAAGGGGCGATGGAGCAAGAACGAAGGCGGCCCCCGGAAATTCAAAACTCGAAACGGCCGCACCCGCCAAAGCAGCAAACACTAATTTCGGATTTCGAGCTTCTTACTCCGGCATCACCACCTGGATGTGCAGCTCCTTGAGCTGCTTCGCCGTGACCGGCGTCGGGCTCTGGGCCATGAGGTCCTGGCCCTTCTGGGTCTTCGGGAAGGCGATGACATCGCGGATGCTGGTCGTGCCGCAAAGCAGCGCCACCATCCGGTCGAGGCCGAACGCGATGCCGCCGTGCGGCGGGGCGCCGAAAGTGAAGGCCCTGAGCATGTAGCCGAAACGGCTTTCCACGACATCGGCCGGGATCTTCAGCACGTCCTCGAAGACTTTCTTCTGCAGCGCCGGCTGGTGGATCCGGATCGAGCCGCCGCCGAGCTCCATGCCATTCAGCACGACATCGTAATGCTGGCCGCGGACCCGCTTCGGGTCGCTGTCGAGGAACGCCGCATCCTCCGGCACCGGCGCGGTGAACGGATGGTGCGTCGCCACGTAGCGGTTCTCCGCCTCGTCATGGCTCATCAGGGGAAAGTCCACGACCCAGAGGAACTTCCAGTCGTCCGGCCGCAGTTCGAGCTTGCCGCGCTTCTGCAGCAGCGCCGCCGCCTCCAGCCGGAGCCGGCCAAGGATGGCGCAGGCCTTTTCCCAGGGCGCCGCCGCGAAGAACACGATGTCGCCGTCCGCGATCGCGAGCTTCGCCGTCAGCTCGGCCTTCTCGGCGTCGGTGAAGAATTTCACGATCGGCGACTTCCACTCGCCGCCCTCGACCTTGATGAAGGCGAGGCCCTTCGCGCCGAGCGATTTCGCGATCTCCTCCAGGCTCTTGATCTCGCCCTGCGTGAGGTCGGCGAGGCCCCGGGCGTTGATCGCCTTGATGACACCGCCGCCGGCCACCGTGGATTGGAAGACCTTGAAGGCGGAGTTCCGGAAGGTCTCCGAGAAATCCACCAGCTCCATCGCGAAGCGCACATCGGGCTTGTCCACGCCGTAGCGGTTCATCGCGTCATGAAACGCCAGGCGAGGAAACGGGGTCGGCAGGTCGTGGCCGAGCACGTCCTTCCAGACCTTCTTCAGCATGCCCTCGAACAGCGCGTAGATGCCCTCGCGGTCGATGAACGACGCCTCGACGTCCACCTGCGTGAACTCCATCTGGCGGTCGGCGCGCAGGTCCTCGTCGCGGAAGCAGCGGGCGATCTGGAAATACTTCTCCACGCCCGCGACCATCAGGATCTGCTTGAACTGCTGGGGCGACTGCGAGAGGGCGTAGAACTGGCCGGCATGGATCCGCGATGGCACGAGGTACTCGCGCGCGCCCTCGGGCGTGCTCTTGAACAATGCCGGCGTCTCCACCTCGATGAACTCCTGGGAGTCGAAGTAGTCGCGGATGGACTTGGCCGTGCGGTGGCGCACCTGCAGGTTCTTGCGCATCTTCGGGCGGCGCAGGTCGAGGTACCGGTAGGTCAGGCGCAGGTCCTCGTTGACCTTGTCGCCGCCGGCGTCGTCGAGCGGGAACGGCGGCGTCTCGGAGACGTTGAGGATCTCCAGGTGGTTTGCCGCGACCTCGATCTCGCCGGTGGGCAGCGCCGGGTTCACGGTGCCGGCGGGACGCGGGACGACCTTGCCGGCGATCGCGATGACCGACTCGGGCTTCAGGTGCGCCGCCTGCGTGCCCAGCGCCGCGTGGTCCTGCGGGTCGAACTTCACCTGGGTGATGCCCTTGCGGTCGCGCAGGTCGATGAAGAGGATGCCGCCGTGGTCGCGAATGGAGTCCACCCAGCCAAGGAGCGCGACGGAGGCGCCGAGGTTGGCGGAGGTGAGCTGGGCACAGTGATGGGTGCGATTCATGGGAAAGTTCCGGGAGGAACGGGAGAGCTAAGCGGAGGGCCGGCCCCACGGGCAAATAGAATTTCGGTCCTGCCGCGGCATTCCCGGGCAGAACCCAATGGCAGCCGGCGTAAGGAGGCTGGAACGGCAGGGCGGGGCTTTGACCCGCCCTGAATGCGTCGCGCAACGACCGAGTCCGAAGGCCGGTCAAAGACCTGCCCGACTTCCGAACCCAGCCTCCTTACATCGGCCGCTACCCGCTGAGCGAGCCCGCCCTCCTCATTTCCCATTGTCCGCTTTCGGCGGCAGCGAGAAGAGGGCGACACGGAAGCCGACATTGGGATGGGTCTTATCCGGGGCCTCGCCGGTGCGGTAGGACGCGCGGCAGCAGAAGGCGATCAGGTCGTAGGCTCCGCCGCGGATGACGCGCTGCGTGCCGCTCGTCGGCCCGGCGTAGTCGGCCTGCATGCCGCCGGGATAGGCGCCCAGCCAGTCAAAGCACCACTCGGCCACGTTGCCGCGCATGTCCTGGAAACCCCACGCATTCGGCGCCAGCTGGCCCACCGGGTGGTCATGGCCGCCGCTGTTCGACTGGTACCAGCCGGTGCGCTTGAGTTCGTCCTCCAGGCGCCCCTCTCCGCCGGCCAGGCAGGCGTATTCCCACTGCGCCTCGAACGGCAGGATGTAGAAATAGCCCTCGGGCAGGTGTCCCACGGACCGCTCGTGTCTCGTCAGGCGCTGGCAGAATTCCATGGCGTCAAACCACGAGACACTCGTCACCGGCCGGTCCGGGGCCGGCTCCTTGGCAGGATTGGTTTCCATCAGGGCCAGCCATTGCGACTGCGTCACTTCCGTCCGGCTCAGCCAGTACCGGCGGGAAAGCGTAATGCGGGTCAGCGGCCGCTCGTTCCGGTTGCCCAGTTCCGTGCCCATGATGAAGCTCGCGGGCGGCACCGCGATCATCGTGATCCCGATCTCGGGAATGACGTAGCGCGGGGCAGACAGCGGATACTCCGGCTTGGCGGTCTTTCCGGAATCCGGGGCCGCCGGCGCCGATCCGGCCGGCGGGCCGGCGGCCGGATCCGGACCGAGGTCCCGCACCCTGCCCTGCGCGATGTTCACGCTGAAACGGGTCGCCTGCCCTGCGGTGATCACAAACATGTGCGTCACGTGCCGGCCGTAGGCGCTGAATGTGGCGGTGTAGGTCCCCGCCGGAACGCCCGCCAGTTGGAGGTGGTCCCTGGGCGCATCGTCCGTCACGCCCAGTTCCGGGATGGAAATGCGGCAGGCCATCGGGCACTGGATCGTCAGCGAACCGGCGGCTGGAGCGATTTGAGCCTGCAACGCACCGGCTCCCGCGCAGCCCATGATGCCGGCCAGCCAGAAAATCAGCAGTGGAACCCGCCGGGCCGGTGTTTTCATGCGCGTGAATCAGCGGACAATCGCGGGAAATCGGATCCGCTCGGACTCAGCCAATTTCGTCCGCCAGGCGGAGCAACTGCTGCGCGAGTTCCCGTGCCGCGTCGGCCGAGAGTTCGACGGGATCGCCAAAGGTCGCCACGGCCTTGAGCCGGATCACATCGGCCGACGGATCGCATTCGAGGGTCAGGTCGCCATTCGCATCCGTGTAGTTCATAGTCGGTCGGTCTCCTTGGTGATCGGGGCTTCGTAGCTGATGATGAGCGTGGCGACCCCGTGTCCCTGGGGCGCCCAGGACAGCCGGATGACGGTTTTGACCGCCTTCCAGGTGACCTGGATATACTCGGAGCTGAGCGTGGAGTATTCGAGGCCGTATTTCCCGCGCAGGAGAATCCGGAATTTCTCGAACTCCTTCGCCGGAATCTCCCCGGTCTCGCCCAGCGCCACGTATGAGAGGAGCCGCTCCTTGAAGAAAAACCTCACGGTGAACGTGTGACCGGCGACGACCGCCTCGTCGAGTTCCAGCAGCTGCACGCCGCGCTCATTGGGCAGCTCGACCGGATTCTCCGGCGCGTGCGCCGACGGAAATTCGCGCTGCACCTGGTCGACCGTCATCCCCGCCTCCGTGCCCGGCCAAAGCATCTGCGCCCGCACCATGGCCGGCAGCGCGCCCAGCAGGGCGAAGGCAAGGAGGAGGAAGAAGCGCTTCATGAGGAACGGTACCGCCCGACTCTGACTCACTAGGGCCGGACGGGCGAGAATTTGATTTTTAGGCGACCGAGGGTGGAACGCGTTGCCCTCAACGCGTTGGAGTCGCAGCGCGTTGAGGACAACGCGCTCCACCTTCCGACCTGGTCAGTTCGTCTCAGCCTGCCAGCACCAGGTTCTGCCCGGTCATCTCCACCGGCTTCGGCAAGCCCATCAGCGCCAGCACCGTCGGCGCGATGTCCGCCAGCCGGCCGCCCGTGCGCATCCGCGTCTTGCCGGCGACCAAGCCGTCGCCGACGACAAACACCTCGACGAGGTTCAGCGTGTGCGACGTGTGCGGCACGTGGTGCACCGGATCCCACATCTGCTCGGCATTGCCGTGGTCGGCGCAGATCACGGCCTTGCCGCCTTTCGTGGCGAGCGCGGCCAGCAGTTCCCCTACCCCGCGGTCCGTCGCCTCGACTGCCTTGATCGCAGCCGGCAGCGAACCCGTGTGGCCGACCATGTCGGGATTCGCGTAGTTCACGACCAAGAGGCCGTACTTGCCGGACAGGATCGCCTCCTTCGTCAGCCGCGTCACCTCGGCCGCAGACATCTCCGGCTGCAGGTCATAGGTCGGCACCTTCGGGCTTGGCGGACACGCGCGGTCCTCGCCGGGAAACGGCGCACCGCGGTAGTTGTTGAAGAAAAAGGTCACGTGCGGATTCTTCTCCGTCTCCGCGCAGCGGAACTGCGCAATGCCGGCGTCGCTCACCACCTGCCCGAGGATGTTCTTCAGCTGCTCGGGCTTGCCCGAGATCACATGCACCGGCAGGCCCGCCTCGTACTCCGTCATCGTTGCATAATAGAGGTCAAGCTTCGGGCCGCGGTCGAAGCCCTTGAAATCATCCAATACAAAGGCCTTCGTGATCTCGCGCGGACGGTCGCCACGGTAGTTGTAGAAGAGCACGGCATCGCCGCTGCCAATCGTCGCCAGCGGGCGGCCGCCGGGCCCCGTGATCGTCGTCGCCGGCACAAACTCGTCGCCCTTCTGCGTCTCGCTCAGGGGGTGATCATAATAATGCTGCACCGCCGCCTCTGCGCTCGTCGCCGTGGCCGCGGCCTTGCGGCCCGTCAGCATGTCGTAGGCCTGCTGCACGCGCTCCCAGCGGTTGTCGCGGTCCATCGCCCAGAACCGGCCGCACACCGTCGCAATCGTGCCAAGGCCGATCTCCCGGCACTTGGCCTCCACCTGCCGGATGAAACCGAGCCCGCTCTGTGGCGCGGTGTCACGACCGTCGGTGAACCCATGGATGAAGACCTGCGAGGGCTTGAGGCCGTCCTCCTTCGCCTGCCGCAGGATGCCGTAGAGATGTTCGAGCATCCCGTGCACGCCGCCGTCGGAGACGATGCCCATGAGGTGCAGCTTGGCGGTCGGCGACGCCTTCACGCGCGCCACCACGGCGTGCCAGACCGGATTCACCGCGAGCTGCTTCTCGGAAAACAGCTTGTTCAGCCGCACGAGTTCCTGGTCCACGATGCGGCCCGCGCCGATGTTCTCGTGGCCGACCTCGGAGTTGCCCATCTGCCCGTCGGGCAGACCGACATCGAGCCCGCTCGCGGCGATCAGGGTATGCGGATACTTCGCCTGCAGCGCGTCGTCGCAGGCCTTCTTGGCGAGGACGACGGCGTTGAACGTGTCCTGGGAAGGATCGGGATTCTTGCCCCAGCCATCACGGATGACGAGGAGAACGGGCGGGCGCGGAGTGCTCATGGAGGGATTCAGGGAAACCACGGAAGGCCGGGGATCAAAGGCAAAAGTCGCGGCCGGCCGCCGTTGCATGAATTATGGCACAGTTTCGCGCGGGTCGCGAACGGGCCGCTTCCTCCAAAACTGCAGCAGCCAACGGTTGCCGGCCCCTCGCCTGCCGCCTCCCTCGGTTGACTTCGCCGGAAAACTCCCGACCAATTCCGCCGCATGCCCAAACGCGCCGTTCTCCTCGTCAACCTCGGGTCGCCTGACTCCACGTCCGTGCCCGATGTCCGCCGCTACCTGCGCGAGTTCCTCGGCGACGAGCGCGTACTCGACCTGCCCGCGCCGGCGCGCTGGCTCCTCCTCGAGGGCATCATCCTCCGCACGCGGCCGAAAAAATCCGCCCACGCCTATGAACAGGTCTGGACCAAGGACGGCTCGCCGCTCGTTGTCACCTCCCGCCGGGTCCGCGACCTCCTCGCCGCGTCCCTCGGGCCGGATACCCCCGTCTATCTCGCGATGCGCTATGGCCGGCCCTCCATCGCCTCGGTCGTCGGGCAGCTCGCCGCCGACGGGATCGGGGAGCTGCTGCTGTTTCCGCAGTATCCGCACTATGCCATGTCCTCCTGGGAAACCGTGGTGGTGCGCGTGATGGAGGAGGTCGCGAAGCAGGCCCCGGCGCTGCGCGTGACCACGGTCCAGCCGTTCTTTGCCGACCCCGCCTACATCGGGGCCCTCCACGCCGTGGCCGCGCCGTTCCTCGCCCAGCCCCACGACCACGTCCTGTTTTCCTACCATGGCCTGCCCCAGCGCCACATGCGCAAGGCCGACTCGTCGCATGCGCACTGCCTGACGGTCCCGGATTGCTGCACGACCTGCTCGCCGGCCCATGCCACGTGCTACCGCTCGCAGTGCCTCGCCACCACCCGCGCCCTCGCCACCCGCGCCGGCCTTTCGCCGGACCGGCATTCCGTCTCCTTCCAGTCCCGCCTGGCCGGCGAACCCTGGCTGACCCCGTTCACCGACCATGAACTGGCCCGCCTACCTCAATTAGGGGTGAAGCGCCTGCTGGTCCTCTGCCCGGCGTTCACGACCGACTGCCTCGAGACCCTCGAGGAAATCCAGCAGCAGGGCCGCGCGACGTTTCTCGCCGCCGGCGGCGAGTCGTTCCAGCAGGTTCCCTGCCTCAACGACCATCCGGCCTTCATCGATTTTCTCGCCAAGCAGACTCAGGGGTGGCTAAAGAGTGGCCAACCTTGAGCCAGCCCTCGACCTCGCCGACCAACGCCTCCCCGGACCAGCCCGCCCCGCCCGGGGCCTGCGCGGTCGTGCTGCTCGACGAGGCCGGCCTCGTCACGGCCGCCAACGCCTCCGCGCAGGCCCTTTGGCGGGCCGCGCCGGGTGAACTCGTCGGCGCGCATTTCGCCAGCCTGATCCAGTTCGACGTCGTGTCGGACGAGCCCGGCTGGCTCGAGTCGAATTGGGAAATCATCCTCGCCACCGCCCTGGACCACAGCGCCAAGCTCACGATCCAGCCCCGTTCCGGGGCCCCGCGCGACGTGCTCGTGCGTCTGGAAAAAAAACTTGGCGCCCCTTCGGGCTACTTTGCCACCGCCCTGCCGCCCGTCACGGCCACCGCACCCGCGGGCGGCGACGACGCCAGCTTCCGGCTCCTCGCCGAGAAGGGCGTCGCCGGTTTCTTCGACCTCAACCTCACGACCGGCCGCGCCCATTACTCGCCCGCCTGGAAAAAAATCCTCGGCTACGCGGACGCCGAGCTGCCCGACACGCTCGACCACTGGCGCCAGCTCATCCACCCCGACGATTCCGGAGCCGCCCCCGACCAGCTCGGCAAGAAGCTGGCCGTGAGTGCCCGGCCCTTCAGCGTCGAGTACCGGATGAAGCACCGGCTCGGCCACTGGGTGTGGATCCAGTGCATCGGCCTGCAGGTCGTCGGCGCCAACGGCGAACTCGAGCGCGTCATCGGGCTCCACCTCGACATCACCGAGCGCAAGGAGCTCGAGGAAACCAGCATCGCGAACGACACGCGCCTGCAGGAGCTCAGCACCCTCGGCCCGCTCGGCGCCTTCGAGCTCGATTTTGCCGCCAAGGTCTTCTGGTTCTCGCCCGCCTGGAAGAAACTCCTCGGCTGGGGCGAGGACGAACGCGCGGACGAACTCGCCACCTTCACCGCCGCCCTGCCGCCCGAGGAGGCCGCCTCCGGCCCCGAGGTCTGGCTGCTCAAGCATGCGCCCGGTCAGCCGTCCTTCGTCGTTCCCGTCCCGTTGCAGGACAAGGCCGGAAAAATCGTCACCGTGCTGCTGGGCGCCCACCGCACTCTCACCCGCAAGCGCGACCTGGCGCGTTTGACCGGCTTCATCTGCGCCATCCCCGCCGGGCTGGCCTCCTCGGTCACCGCCGGCCTGCCCGAGGGCCTCGTCGGCGAGGCGCTCAACACCCTGGCCGAGGGCGTCATCGTCGCCGACGGCCACGGGAAGATCAGCTTCGCCAACGCCGTCGCCGCCCGCCTGCTCTGCCGCAGCGTCGAGTCGGTCCGCGGCCAGCCCGCCAGCGAGATCTTCCGCGTCGTGCACCGCGAGAGCGGCCGCGCGGGCGACGATCCCGTGGACCGCGCGCTCACCGCCGACCAGCCCCTGCCGCTGATCAACAGCGACGCCCTCGTCGCCAATCTCGCGGGCCTTGCCCCCACCCCCATCGTCTGGACCGCCCGCGCGGCGTTCAACGCCGAGGGCAAGCCGCTGGGGGTCGTCATCGTCTTCCGCGACCCCAACGAGATGAACCTCACGCCCGAGGAACTCGTGAAGGCCAACCGCTTCGAGTCGCTCGGCCTGCTCGCCGGCGGCATTGCCCATGACTTCAACAACCTGCTCACCACGATCATGGGTGGCATCTCGCTCGGCAAGGACACGCGCGACTACTCCTCCCTCGACGACAGCGAGCAGGCCTGCCTCGCGGCCAAGGGCCTCACGCGGCAACTGCTGACCTTCGCCAAGGGCGGCTCGGGCACGCAGGTCGTGCAGGCGCCGAAGGAGATCCTCGCCGACACCATCAAGATCGCCGCCGCCGGCTCGACCGCCGTGGTCACGGTCAACGTGGCCGACGGCACCGCCCCCGTGCTCGTGGACCGCGCCCAGATGCTGCAGGTCTTCCAGAATCTCGTCGTCAACGCCCTGCAGGCCATGCCGCCGCCGCCGCACCAGGCGCGGCTCCAGCTGACCGCCCGCAACCTGACGCTGGCCGAGGGCCAGATCTCCCCGCTCCCCGCCGGCCAGTACGTGGAGTTCGAGGTGCGCGACAACGGCAGCGGCATCAAGCCCGAGCACGTCGCGAAGATCTTCGATCCGTTCTTCACCACCAAGAAGCACGGCACCGGCCTCGGCCTGGCCACGGTGCTCTCCATCGTCCGCCGGCATGGCGGCCAGATCGGCCTCGACACCGCGCTCGGCGTCGGCACGGCCTTCACCGTCTACCTGCCGCACGCCGACCAGCCCGTCGAGGCGAAGGCCCGGCGCGCCGCCTCCCTCCGCTTCGGCACGGGCCGCGTGCTCTTCATGGACGACGACCCGAAGATCTCGTCAATCACCGCCACGATGCTCAAGAGCCTCGACTACAAGTTCGACCTCGCGAAAAACGGCGAGGAGGCGATCACGTTCTACAAGCGCTACCTCAACATCGGCCGCCCCTACGACGCCGTCATCATGGACATCAGCGTCGGCGGCGGCATGGGCGGCGAGGACACCTTCAAGGCCCTGCGCGAACTCGATCCCGACATCCGCGCCATCGTGTCCAGCGGCTACGACAACGACGACATGGCCCGCAAGTTCCTCGAGCTCGGCTTCTGCGGCTACCTCACGAAGCCCTACCGCGTCGCCGACCTCGGCAAGGTGCTCAAAACGGTGACCGGCTGAGCGGGCCCGCTTTCTTCGCAGCGATGAGTTCCCGGGCGCGGACGACGGCCGCCGCCAGGTCCCCCGTCACGTTGGCGGTCCCCACGCGCCCGAGGAAGCCCGACTTGTCCATCAGGAAGTACGGCTGGGTGTGAGGTCCGCTGAGCACGAGGAACCGGCCGTGGTGCCGCAGTTTCTCGTGCAGGGTCTCCAGCGCGTTGAGCGCGGTGGCGTCGAGGGCCGTCACAGCCGCCAGGTGCAGGATCACGACCTTCGTGTCGGTGCCGGCCCGCCGCATGACACTGTCGAGCTTGTCCGCCGCCCCAAACAGCAGCGCGCCAAAGACGCGGAAGACCAGCACCCCCGGCGGCAGGTCGGCCACCGCCTCGTGGCCCTGCGTGAGGGACGCCTCCTCATCATGGGCGAACACGTGGGTCGTGTCCGCGATGCGCTTGATGAAGAGCGCCCCGGCCAGGATCAGGCCCCATTTCACCGCCACCGTCAGGTCGAAGCAGGTCGTCAGCGTGAAGGTCACGAGAAACACCGCGGCATCGCTCTTCGCCTGGCGCCCGAGCAGGAGAAACTCGTCCCATTCGCCCATCCGGTACGCGACCACGAGCAACACCGCGCCGAGCACCGTCAGCGGGATGAATTTCGCCAGCGGCGCCGCGAGCAGGACGACCACGAGGAGCGTCAGCGCGTGGATCATGCCCGCGACCGGCGAGGTCGCGCCGTTGCGCACGTTGGTCGCCGTGCGGGCCAGCACACCCGTCACCGGGATGCACCCGAAGAAAGGCACGGTGAAGTTGGCGAGGCCCTGCGCCATCAGTTCCTGGTTCGAGTCGTGCCGGTCGTCGATCATGCCGTCGGCCACTACCGCCGAGAGCAGCGACTCGATCGCCCCCATCATCGTGATGGCGATGGCCGGAGCCACCAGGCTGCCCAGGTGCGACCAGTCAAACACCAGCGGGTGCAGCGCCGGTAGGCCGTTGGGAAACGCCTCCGGACCGAAACGGCCCGTGATGGTCATGACCGGCAGCCGGAACGCCCGGACCGTGAAGGTGCCCAGGATGACGGCCACGATCGAACCCGGCACAAAACGCGCCCAGGCCTTTGGCCAGAGCGTGATGAGGGCGGCCGAGGCCAGCCCCACGGCGACGGTCGGGCCGCTCAGCGAGGGGAGCGCGCGGACGAGCGCGGGGATCTTCTCGAAGAACTCCGCGGGTACCGTACCCAGCTGCAGGCCCAGGAAATCCTTCACCTGCGTCAGCATGATCGTGATCGCGATGCCGCAGGTGAAGCCCGTCGTCACCGGGTGCGGGATGAACTTGATCAGCGTGCCCAGCCGCGCCGCGCCCAAGGCGAACAAAAACACCCCCGACATGGCCGTGCAGATCAGGAGGTTGGGCAGCCCGTACTGCAGGATGATCGCGTACACGAGCCCGACGAAAGCCCCGGCGGGGCCGCCAATCTGCACCCGCGAACCGCCCAGGGCCGAAACAATGAATCCCCCGATGATCGCCGTATAAATACCGGTGCCAGGCGACACCCCCGAGGCGATGCCGAAGCCGATCGCCAGCGGCAGGGCCACGATCCCGACGATCAGCCCCGCCAGGATGTCCGCAAAAAACCGCGCGCGGGTATAATCACGCAGGCACTCGAAGAGTTTGGGCCGGAAGGAAAAATAACGTGGCGGAAGGGCGCTCATCTCGGGCCCGGGCAGCCTGCGGTGACCGGTCCCGCCACGCAAGCCGCGCCGCGCGGTCATGATTCCAGGTTCCCGCCCGGATGAGCGGAGCACCGTCACTCCCGCCACGTGAACGCGTGGCACAGCGCCACGCCGGCGGCGTCGGCCTCGTCGGGCGCGAGCGGGCGGCCGTGGCCGAGCAGCGACATGACCGTGCGCGCCAGCTGCTCCTTGCTCGCGCGGCCTGCGCCGACCACCGCCAGCTTCACCCGCAGCGGCGCGTACTCGTAGACCGGCCGCGCATGCAGCGCCACCGCCGCGATGGCCGCGCCGCGCGCCGCGCCGAGGATCTGCGCCGTCTGGAAATTCTGCACGTAGATCGTCTGCTCAAGCGCCACGTGCCTCACCTCCGTCTCCGCCACGAACGCCGTCACAGCCCGGTGGATCTCCGCCAGCGCCACCGCCATCGGCTGCTTCGCCGGCACCCGCACCGTCTGGCAGCGCAGCAGCACCGGCGACCGGCCCGGGGTGAACTCGATCAGCGCGAGTCCCGTGCCGCGCAGCGACGGATCAATGCCCAGCACGCGCCCCGCAAAGGGCGCCCGCTGCAGCGAAACCACGGCCGGCCCGCTCGCCGGCACGGACCGGCCCTCGAGCTTCGCCTTCCACATTTCCCGGACCGTCAGGCGCGCCATGGTGGGAGGCAGGGCGCGTTATCCCTGGCGCGCCGGGTCGTGCAGGCATCCGGCCTGCCGTCGGATCCGGATGCAGGCAGGATGCCTGCGCTACGTCGCGGCGGATGCGGGATAATCCGCCCCACCTTCCGAATGATGAAATCCTGAATCATGGTTTTGCCGGCCCGTCCTAATACAGCAGCTTTACCCCCGCGACGGCCGAGAGGCCAAGCGCAAGATACTCGAAGAGCTTCTGGTTCATCCGCACCAGGATCTTTTTCCCGAGCAGCGCCCCGACCAGCACCGCCGGCGCCAGCCAGAGGTTCAGCCACAGGCTCGGGCCGTTGATCAGCCCGAGGTTCGCCATAAAGGGCACCTTGAAGGAATTCATCAGGAGAAAGTAGATCGCCCCGGTGCCCATGTATTCCATTTTCGGCAGCCGCATCGCGAGGAGGTAGATCACCATCAGCGGCCCGGCCGCATTCGCCACCAGCGTCGCGAATCCCGCCAGCACGCCAATCAGGGGCGCAAACCACCCGGCATGCCCGGGTTCCTCGTCCGTCGCCCGCCAGCGCCGCACCAGGTTCATGGCCAGCATCGCGAGGATGATGGTCCCGATCAGCACCTTCGCCTGCCGGTCGTCGATCCGCCCCAGCACGAAGTAGCCCGCCACCACGCCGGCCGCCGTCCACGGAAACAGCTTCCACAGGTAGCTCCACTGCGCGTGCCGCCGGTAGGAGGCGACCGCCACGAGGTCCGCGAGGATAAGCATCGGCAGCACGACGCCGCTCGCCTGCCGCGCCGGCAGGAGGTTCGCGAAGATCACGACGGCGAAGATGCCGAGCCCGTTGATGCCGGTCTTCGCGAGGCCGATCGCCAGGGCCGCGATCGCGGCGAGCAGCCACTGCCATGGTTCCAGATTCATGCGGCGGCAGGGTTTCCGGTAAACGTGCCCTCGGCGACGACAAACACCTGCCACTCGCCCAGGGCCGCGTCGGGCAGGCCCGTGCCGGTGGCGATGACCTGAGACTCGGGGTCGATGGCCGCCCAGAATTGCCGGCGGCGCGCCGGGTCCAGCTCGCCCAGGACGTCATCCGCCAGCAGCACCGGCCGGATGCCGCTCCGGGCGTGAAACCACGCGGCCTGCGCCAGCCGCAGCGCCAGCACCAGCGAGCGCTGCTGGCCCTCGGACGCATAGTCCTTCGCCGCCGTGCCGCGCACCGTGAAGTGAAAATCGTCGCGGTGCGGCCCGGTCAGCGTCGTGCGGAACTGCGCGTCGCGCGCCCGGCCCGCCTCGAACCGGGCCAGCAGCGCCTCCGCCGACGGTTCGGCGAAGTTCGGGTCGTAGCCGAGCGAGGCCGGCTCCGCCGTGTCACACAGCCGCGCGTAGAACCTGGCGAGCTCCGCCCCGAGCTCGCGCAGCGCGGCCGTGCGGCGCCCGATCAGTTCGGCCGCGGCCGGCGCCAGCAGCTGCTCGAAGGCCGCGAGCTGCGCCTCGCCCGCCCGGCCCGCCTTCAGGAGCGCATTCCGCTCCGCCAGCGCGCGCGCATAGGTCTGCAGCGCCCGCAGGTAGGCGCCGTCCATCGCCGCCAGCGTGAGGTCCAGCCACCGCCGCCGCCCGGCCGGCGACCCGCGGACCAGGAGCAGATCCTGCGAGGAGAAAACGACCGTCGGGAATTTTCCCAGGTGGTCCGCCAGCCGCGTCACGCGGGCCTGGTCGCACCAGAGCTCCTTGCCGTCCCGCCGGAGCTTGATCGTGACATTGGTGTCGCCCTGCCGCTCGTGCTCCACCTCCGCCGCGATGGCCCCCACCGCCTGGCCGTGGCCGATGAGCAGCTTGTTGTCCGTCGCCCGGAAGGACCGCAGCGCCGTGAGGAAGCCCGCCGCCTCGAGCAGGTTGGTCTTCCCCTGTCCGTTCGCGCCGAGCAGGAACTGCTGGCGGCCGGAGAATTCAAGCGTGGCAAAGCCCACGTTTCGAAAGTGCCGCAGCGTGATCTTCTTCAGGCGCATCGTCGCAGGGAGGTACGGGGGACGAGTTACGAGGGACGATTGTCCGGACGCAAGCGGCGAGCCGGCTGTTTGTCTTCGGCACGGGCTCAGCGGGAGCATGCTCCGCATCCTTTTGGCCCCGAACGGCAGCGTAGCCGTTTCATCACGCCTGCATTCCTCTATCGTGCCTCGTAAATCGTCCCTCGTAAGTCCACGCCACCCGCTTTCCCGTTCTTCAGCTTGTCCAAGCCTCTCCCACCCGCTACAACCTTCGGCCAATGACCTTCGAAGCCTCGCTCGCCGAATCCCTGCAGACGCTGCAGTCGCTGTCCACGATCCGCCCGGCCGTCGACCGCGCCGGGCAGATGATCCTCGCGACGCTCCGGCGCGGGGGAAAGCTCCTGATCGCCGGCAACGGCGGCAGCGCGGCGGAGGCCGGGCATTTCTCCACCGAACTCGTCGGCCGCTACCAGAAGAACCGCCGCGCCCTGCCCGCGGTCGCGCTGTCCGCGGACGGCTCGCTCCTCACCTGCATCGGCAACGACTACGGCTACGACCAGGTGTTCTCCCGCCAGCTGGCCGGACTTGCGCGCCCCGGCGACCTCCTCGTCGTGCTGACCTCCAGTGGCAACTCCGCCAACATCCTCGCCGCGCTCGCCGAGGCAAAAAAACTCGGCCTGGAGAGCATCGCCTTCCTCGGCCGCGGCGGCGGCAAGGCCAGGGGTCTCGCGACCTGCGAGCTGATCATCCCCGGCCAGAGCGGCGCAGCGGCGCAGGAGGCGCATCTTTTTCTCATCCACCATTTCTGCGAGCTGGTCGACGAGGCCTTCGCGTGAGGCCGCGGGCGGGTCACCGCAAAGGCGCGAAGCCGACAAGGCCGGGGCAAAGAACAAATCCGATTCATGCTTTGCGTTCGACCATCACGTCTTTGTCTCTTTGCGCTTCACTCCGGTTTTGGGTCTTGCGGCGCAGTGAACGGTCCGGTTCGCTGGCCGTCCCATGAGTACTCCCGCCGCCGCTGAACACGCCATAATCAAGACCACCTACGGTGACATGACGATCGCCTTCTGGCCCGACGTCGCGCCGAAGACCGTCGAGAATTTCAAGAAGCTCGCCAACGAGAAGTTTTTTGATGGCACGGCGTTCCACCGTATCATCAAGGGCTTCATGATCCAGGGTGGCTGCCCCAACACGAAGAAGGGCGAGACCGGCATGCCCGGCACCGGCGGCCCGGGCCACAAGGTCAAGGCGGAGTTCAACGCGAAGTCGCACGTGCGCGGCGTCATTTCCATGGCGCGCTCGGCCCATCCCGATTCCGCCGGCAGCCAGTTCTTCATCTGCCACGGCGACGCCAAGTTCCTCGACCGCCAGTACACCGCCTTCGGCGAACTCGTGAAGGGCGACGACGTCCTCGAGCGGATCGCGACCATGCCGACAAGTTCCGGCGGCGGCGGCGAAAAGAGCACCCCGATCGAGCGCGTCGAGGTCGAGAGCATCCGCATCGTCCCGGCGAAGTAAGGGCGAAGTCCGGGTTAAGCACGGCCGGTCGATGACCGGCCTTTTTTACGCCCGGCGGCTATTGCCGTGTCTGCACCCGGGTGAGCACGGCTTGGGCTCGCTGCCGGAGGGCCGGGGGCGGATTGGTATCCAATACGCTCTGGGCCATGGAGGCGGCCACCTCCCATTGTTTTTCACCGGCGAGTTGCTCGGCCTGCAGCACGAGATCGAGCTGGCCGATCTGGCCGCGCAGGGCAACCAGGCTCGCCCGCTCCCTCTCGTCCGTGCAGTTTCGGAGTAATTGCGCAACCAGCTCGCCCGCTTCGTCCGCCTTGTCCTCCGCCAGAAGCTTGCGGGCGGCACTGATGCCTTCCCCGGCGGCTTCCGTGGCGGCCAAGTCCTGCGCCATCGCCCGCGCTTCCTTCGAAACCCGTTTCCCGGCCACCAACAAAGCGCTCAATCGTTGCTGCCCCTGCATTTCCTGGTGATTCTTCATCTCCCATACGCCCAGGCCGGCCTCGATCACATCGTCATTCGGAGCCTCGCGTTTGCCGAGTTCGAGAAATTGCCGGTCCGCGGTTGAGGTGATCTCCAAGCTGGGCATCAGCAAAGCCAGCTTTTCGTAGCTCGGCAGATAGCGCGGATAAAGATTGATCGCCTGCTCGAACCGGTTCGCCGACGCCCGGGCCAGATGCGGTTCAAAGCGCAGGGGCAGACTGGCGGCACCGCGCGGCGCCCCGTCAAATATCTGGTTTCCAACGAAAAAATAGGCGCGGTAGCTTTTGCTGCCCAACTCAATGGCCCGGGCATAATGGGCCCCCGCTTCGCCCTCGTTCCGCTCCTGCATTGCCATGTCGCCCAGCAGCTCCTCGGCTGGCAGTTCGCCTCCGGGCAAGGACTGGGCGACGAGCAAAAGCCGGCGGGCCTGGTCGTTCCAATTACCGGCCAAGCAGGCATAACCGTGGATGATTTCCGTCTCAGCCGGACTGGCGGCTGCCACTCGGAAGCTCCCGGAGGTCGCGGCCCGGTTGAACTTTCCCGTGGAGATCGCATAGTGGCCGCTGGAAACATAGGCATCCAACCGACGAAGCATCCCGTCATAATCGGTGCCAAATACCCGTTTGAAGGCGGGTTCGGCGGGCTCGCCGCGCTGCAGCGCCTCCATGAAATCCGCCAGTTGCGGCGCCCGCGTCGTGCCGCCGCGGGTCGATTCACGTCCAAAGATCAAGTAGTGGACCAGAGCCCAGGATTCAGCCCCAAACAGGCGCACCCTGGTTTCATCCTTAAAATCGAGATCCTCATATTCGATTCCAAACAATTGATTCAATGCCATGAGATTATGCTCATGCAGAAAAGCCACGTCTCCATCCATGACTTCGCCCACTTTGACCTCATCGAAGGACACTTGAAAATTTTCGAAAATGGCTGCCAATCCGGACTGGAACCAAGCCGGACCAGGATACTTGAAACCGCTCAAAACCCAATAGGTGCCCATGTGATAGAACAACCGCCTGGTTTCATCGTCGTCCCAATTTAGACTGGTGGCGATGATGGTACCGGCGGGTAGAGTCACACTCATAGCGGCAAGGTCGGATGGCGTCTTGTCCTTGGTGCGTCGAAAATAGTGTTTAAGCTGCTCACGGTCCTTGAAGACCACGATCGTCAACGGCTGCAGTTGGATCGGAGGAATCACGAGAAATTCGTTCATATACCGGCGAAACTCCTCGAACGAGGACGCCCAGTCTGTCGCCTCGCGCGGACCACATTCCGCATAGAGGGTAAAATATGTGGTTTCGATCTTGGTCCAGTGCTCGCTCGCCTGAACCGGAGTAAAAATTCCAGCCATTAATCCAAGCCAGGAAACCAGCAGCCAGGGGTGGAAACGGCGCATGGGCCTGAGGCTTTGGTGGGAGAAAGCGCTTGGCAAGGCGAAGCACGAAGGGATGACCATTTGAAAACCGACATGAGTTCAACCTGTCCCCGCGCGAACCTCATGAGTTGGGAAACCGGTCGCCTTCGACTTCGATTGCCCTTGCGGGCTTGCATCCTTTTGCGCCCGGTATCTTCGATCTTCCCATGCCCAAGCTCCTCCACCTCCAGGTCGCCTGTGCTGAAAACCGCGTCATCGGCCGCGAAGGACGCCTGCCGTGGAGCATCCCGGAGGACCTGAAGTTCTTCCATGACCAGACCGCCGGCCAGACGGTCGTCCTCGGCCGGGTCTGCTTTGAAACCTGGCCGCGCGTCCGGCTGGATGGCCGCCAGCCGGTCGTCATCACGTCGCGCCTGCCCGATCCGCCGGCGGCCGGAGCAGCGGACGAGGGCAAGTGGAGCGCGCACCTGCTGACCGCCCCTTCGCTCCCGAAAGCCCTCGCCATCGCCGACACGCAGCCCGGCGAAATCCACATCTGCGGCGGGGAGCGCATTTACGGGGAGACCCTCGCGCTCGACCGCCCGATGCGGCTGCACCTGACGCTCGTCCACGCCGACGTGCCCGGCGACACCTTCTTTCCCGAATGGCGCCACCTCGCCTGGCGCGAGACCGCCCGCCGCGAAAGCGCCGACGCCAACTACCGCTACACGTTCTTCACCCTCGAGCGGCCCTGATTTTTTAACCGCGAAGGGCGCAAAGATCGCGAAGTTCGAGCCACGGAATTTTTGACCACGGATTTCACGGATGACGCGGATGTGAATTCGAACCATCCAATCATTTTACAGGAGATAACGGAGGTAACAGAGAGCTCCGGTCCTATGCCTCTCCTCCATTCCCTCCGCTACCTCCTGTAAAATGGCTGGAGAACGAAACTCGGGAGTCTGCTTCCGCCTTAGCGGCCTTTGCGCTCTTTGCGGTTAAAAATCAGGCCGATCCCTGCTGCAACGCCGCGTGCGCCTTCGCCGTCGCGACATATTTCTCCGCCCAAGGACGCAGGCCGGCGATTTCCTCGGGCTTCAGCGGACGGATCACCTTGGCGGGCGAGCCGTAGACCATCGAGCCCGGCGGACATTCAAAGCGCTGGGACACGAGCGAATTCGCACCCACGATGCTCTGCGCACCGATCTTCGCCCCGTCGAGCACCGTCGCCCCCATGCCGATCAGGCACTCGTCGCCAATCGTGCAGGCATGGATGATGGCTGCGTGGCCGATCGTGCACCATTTGCCGATGTAGGCCCCATAGTCGTCGGCGAGGTGCACGATGGCGTTGTCCTGGATGTTCGTCCCCTCGCCCACGCGGATCTCATGGATGTCCCCGCGCAGCACCGCGCCGTAGAAGACGCTGGTCTGCGGGCCGAGCACGACGTCGCCGTTGACCGTGGCGTTGGTCGCGATGAACAGCGCCCCGGCCGTATCCGGCGTCTTCGACAGATGGCGGGCGAGGCGGTCGTGGATCGTCATGTCGGAATGGCCGCAAAAACCCGCCCAGGGCGCAAAACCTTTCGCGCCGAACCAAACTAAATTGGCCGCGAAGAGCCACAAGGGCGCAGGAGGTCGGGCTCAAATCTCCCGCGCGCCTCTGGGCGCAATGGCGACTCCTTCACAGCCCCATGCCCCTGGGCCTTTCTGTGGCCAACCTTTCCGGAATTCGGGCCGGTTCGGTTTCGCCGCTCACTTCTCTTTCGCGTAGGGCACGCCGATCGCGGCAGGCGGCACCGCCGTGCCGACAAAGCCCGCGAGCAGCAGCACCGTGAGCACATACGGCAGCGCGAGGATGAACTGCACGGGGATCACCCCGACCAGCGGCAGGTCCACACCCTGCAGCCGCGTGGCAAGCGCATCGGTGAAGGCGAACAGCAAGCAGGCCCCCATCGTGGGATACGGTTTCCACTTGCCGAAGATCAGCGCCGCCAGCGCCAGATAACCCTTGCCCGCCGTCATGTCGCGCACGAAGCCCGCGCTCGCCGCCGTCGACAGGTACGTGCCGGCCACGCCACAGAGCACGCCGGAGATCAGCACCGCCTGGTAGCGGAGCCGCGTCACGGAGATGCCGGCCGTGTCCACGGCCGACGGATTCTCGCCCACCGCGCGCAGCCGCAGGCCGAAACGCGTGCGGTACAGCACCCACGCGCTGAGCGGCACGAGCACCGCGGCGAGATAGACGATCAGGTTGTGCCCGCTCAGCAGCTGGGAATAGAGCCGCCCGGGAAACGGGACCTTGTCCGCCGCCGCGGCCCACGGCCAGGTCACCGCCAGAAACCGCTGGCCCGGTCCCTCCAGCTGCGGCGTCTGGCCACCGAGGTCGAACCAGGCGAGCGCGAGCGCCGGGCCGAGCCCCGCGACCATGATGTTGAGCGCCATGCCCGCGACGACCTGGTTGCCCCGGTGCGTCACGCACGCAAACGCGAGCAGCAGCGCGAGCGTCACGCCCGTCGCGACGCCGGCGCCCAGCCCGAGCCACGCCGAGCCGCTCACGGCCGCGACCGACGCCGACGCAAACGCCGCGCCGAGCATCATGCCCTCCAGCCCGAGCGCGATCACGCCCGAGCGCTCCGAGAACATCCCGGCCAGCGCCGCCAGCAGCAGCGGCGTCGCCACGCGGATCGTGGCGGCCAGCAGCAGGACGATGAGGGTATAGGTTTCCACGCTTATGATTGCGGAGTGCGGATACCGGACACCCGATAGTCTCCCTCGCACCGACAGCCCGGAACGGCAAACCGGGACGGTCGGTTGAAATGGCGCATCACGGTTCCTCCTCCGGCTTTCATTTTCCGTCCTCCGGTTTCCGGTTTCCGGTAAGGGCCCGCAGGGTCGCCGCGAGCGGAGAGCGGAACACATTCTCCATCGCGCCGCAGAACAGGATCACGAGGCCCTGGATCACCACGACCATGTCGCGGTTGACATGGGGCAGGTCGAACGAGAGCTGCGAGCCGCCCTGCACCAGCGCGCCGAACAGCACCGCCGCGAGGAAGATACCCACGGGGTGGTTGCGCCCCATGAGCGCGACCGCGATGCCGACGAAGCCCGCGCCGCCGGGAAAATCCAGCAGGATCCGGTGCTGCGAGCCCATGAGCTCGTTGAGCCCGAGCGAGCCGGCCAGCGCGCCCGACAGCAGCATGGCCCACACGGTTACGCGCGGCGGCCGGATGCCCGCATAGACGGCGGCGGCCGGATTCTGGCCAGCCACGCGCAGCGCGTAGCCCCAGCGTGTCCGCCAGAGCAGCACCCACACGAGCGCCGCGGCCGCGAGCGCGAGCAGGAAGGCGAGGTTGAGCGGCGTGGACGTAAACGGAATCCCGATCTTCCCGAGCAGCGTGTGCAGGCCGGGCATGAAGGCGTTGGGGGCGAACTCGCGCGTCTCGGGCGACTGCTGGCCCGGCCGGATGAGCACATTGACCAGCAGCCAGGTCATCAGCGCCGACGCGATGAAGTTGAACATGATCGTCGTGATCACGATGTGGCTGCCGCGGCGCGCCTGCAGCCAGGCCGGGATGAAGGCCCACGCGGCACCAAAGAGGGCGCCGGCGAAAATCGCCAGCGGCAGCACGACCCAGAACGGCCAGGATCCGAGCCACAGGCACACGAGGCCCGTCCCGAGCCCGCCGATATAGGCCTGGCCCTCGGCCCCGATGTTGAAGAGCCCGGCATGGTAGGCGACGGCGACGGCGAGGCCGGTGAAGATGAAATTCGTCGCGTAGTAGAACGTGTAGCCGATGGACTCCTGCGAGCCGAACGCGCCGTCGGCCATCAGTTTCAGCGCCGCCCACGGGCTCTCGCCGATGAGCCGGATGATCGCGCCCGACAGCAGGAGCGCCGCGATCAGGTTGATCGCGGGCAGCAGCCCGAGCTCGGCCCAGCGGGGCAGTTTGGCCGGAGGGCTCATCGCGCATCGTGCTTTTGCCTGTCTTTGCGCGAGGCGGCGCGCCGAAGCACTCCAGCCCCTCGACGAGGCTCGGGGCCGTGAGCTTGTCGACCGCCAGGATCGCCACGGCGCACGCTGCGCGCCACGCGCTGACAAACCGCGCTCACGTCCGCCCCTCCCCTTTCACGCCGGCCATCATCAGGCCGATTTTTTCCTCGGTCGCCTCGGCGCGGGCCAGCTCGCCGACGATCTCGCCCGCATTCATCACGAGGATCCGGTCGGCGAGGCCGAGGATCTCGTCGAGTTCAACCGAGACCAAGAGCAGCGCCTTCCCGGCATCACGCAGCGCGACCAGCTGTCGGTGAATGAACTCGATCGCCCCGATGTCCACGCCGCGGGTCGGCTGGCCGACCAGCAGCACGCGCGGGTCGGAATCGATCTCGCGCGCGAGCACGAGCTTTTGCTGGTTGCCGCCGGAGAACGCCGCGATGCGCAGGTGCGGATTCGGCGGGCGCACATCGTAGGCGGACATTTTCCGCTCGCAGTCCCCGAGGATGGCCGCGCGGTTCAGCAACCCGCCGCGCTGGTAGGCGGGCAGGTCATGGTACCCGAGGATGGCGTTGTCCTGCGCGGAAAAGCCGGTGACCACGCCCATCCGCAGCCGGTCCTCCGGCACATGCGCCAGGCCGAGATGACGGCGGGCGCGCGGATCGAGGCCTTCGCGCACGAGGTCGCGGCCGCCCAGCACGATTTCGCCGCGGCCCGGCGCGCGAATGCCGGCCAGCGCCTCCAGCAACTCGGACTGGCCGTTGCCCGCCACGCCGGCCACGCCGACAATCTCGCCGGCCCGCAGCGTGAAACTCACGCCCTTCACGCGCGGCACGCCGAGCCGGTCGGTCACCTCGAGGTCCCGCACCGTGAGCAGGGTCGCGCCCGGCCGCGCCGGGCCCTTTTCCACCTCCAGGAGCACGGCGCGGCCCACCATCTTCTCGGCCAGATCGCGCGACGACGTGGCGCGGGTCGCCACCTCCGCAACAACCGCGCCCTGCCGCATGACGGTCACCCGGTCGGTCACGGCCATGATCTCGCGCAGCTTGTGGGTGACGAGGATGACCGTCTTGCCCTGCGCCCGCAGCCGCCCGAGCATCTTGAACAGCTGGTCGGCCTCCTGCGGCGTCAGCACGGCGGTCGGTTCATCCAGGATGAGCAGGTCGGCGCCGCGATGCAGCGCCTTGAGGATTTCCACGCGCTGCTGGAGGCCGACCGGGAGTTCGGAGACCACGGTGTCGAGCGGCACATCGAGCCCGTAATCCCGTGCCAGCCGTTCCAGCCCGGCCCGCGCCCTTGCCAGGCCGCCGGCCAGCCGCGGGCCGCCCTCGACGCCGAGCACGATGTTTTCGATCACCGTGAAATTCTCCACGAGCATGAAGTGCTGGTGGACCATGCCGATGCCGGCTGCGATGGCGTCCTGCGGCGAATGGATCTCGACCGGCCTCCCGTGCACCCGGATTTCACCGGCGTCGGCGCGATGAAAGCCATAAATGATGTTCATCAGCGTGGACTTGCCCGCGCCGTTCTCGCCGATGACCCCGTGGACGGTGCCCGCCGCGACGGCGAAGGAGAGGTCCCGGTTCGCGTGCACCGCGCCAAAGCGCTTGTCGATGCCACGCAGCTCGAGCGCGGGAGCCACGGTCTGGGTTTCAGGCCTCATGGGCGAGCCCCGTCGAAGCCCCGGGGAAAATTGGTGGAACGCGCTGCCCTCAACGGGTTGGTTTGAAAGCGGGCAGCCCAAGCGCGTTGGGGGCAACGCGCTCCACCGCGGATCGCGACCATGGCGTCGTGCATCGTCAACCGGTCCGGGCTATTGCGCCCGGTACTCGGACACCTTGAGCCTGCCGCTGACGATGTCGGCCCGTGCCTGGTCGAGGCGCTGCTTCATCGCCGGGGTCAGCACAGTGCGGTTGTACTCGTCGTAGGAATAATCCACCCCGCTCTCCGCGAGCCCCAGCACCAGTTGCCCGCCCTTCCAGGTGCCCGCCTTCGCATCCTGAAACGCCTTGTAGACGGCGACATCCACCCGCTTCACTGCCGAGGTCAGGACGCTGCCGGGGTGCAGGTAGTCCTGGTTGCTGTCGCAGCCGATGCTGAGCAGGCCCGCGTCCTGCGCCGCCTGCATCACACCGATGCCGGTGGCGCCGGCCGCGTGGAAGACGACGTCGGCCCCGCGGCCAAACTGGCTTTTGGCGAGTTCGGCACCCTTGGTCGGGTCGCCCCACGCCGCGGGCGTGGTACCGGTCATGTTCTGAAAGACCTCGATGTTCGGGTTCACGTACTTCGCCCCCTCGGCATAACCGAGGGCGAATTTGCGGATCAGCGGGATGTCCATCCCGCCGACAAAACCGATCTTGCCGGTCTTCGACGCGAGCGCGGCGGCCATGCCGCAGAGGAACGAGGACTCCTGCTCGCGGAAATTGATCGACTGGACATTCGGCAGGTCGACGACCGCGTCGATGATGGTGAACTTCACGTCGGGAAACTGCCGGGCGACCTTTTCCACGGCCGAGGCCTGGGTGAAGCCGACGGCCACAATGATGCTGGAGCCCCGCTTGGCCAGCTGCGCCATGATCTGCTCACGCTGGGCGGCATTGGTGATCTCGAACTCGCGGAAGGCGATGCCGGTGTCCTGCCGGAACTTCTCCGCCCCCACGCTGGCGGACTGGTTGAAGGAGCGGTCAAACTTGCCGCCGAAGTCGTAGACGATGGCCGGTTTGAATTCCGCCGCCGGCGAGAGGGTGACCGCGCCCAGCGAGACCAGCAGGACGCCCAGAAGACGGGAAGAAATCATCGGTGATAGGTGCTGCCCGCGACCCTGCGAAAAACCCGGGCGCGAATCAATGCCCATCCGCCCGCGCAGGCCTCGGGGTCTGGACCAAGGTGGGCGGACACGTCCCGGGCCCGCATGGGTGGGGCCCGGCATTCGGCGCAAATGCAGGCATGGGACATGCCAGCCCAACCTGAAGCCAACCGCACAGCGGGATCCCGCAAAATTCAGGTAGGCCGAGAAAATTTTGGAATCCCGTTTGAACTTGAGCAAAGTCTGAACTTACTCACCACCCATGTCTGATCCAAAGCGTGCCAGAATGGCTTCATTGGTTTCTGCCGGGTTGCTGGTGACGGGCTTCGTCAGTGGATGCGGCAAGTCCGGCGTCCAAGCCCCGCCCCCCCCGGATGTCCAGGTGGTCACGGTCGAGCAGCGAGACGTGCCGGTCACCCGCGAGTGGGTCGGCAGCCTCGACGGCTCCGTCAATGCGCAGATCCGCGCCCAGGTCAGCGGGTACCTGGTCAGGCAGAATTACCGGGAGGGGTCCGCGGTCGCGAAGGGCGATCCCCTGTTCGAGATCGACACCCGGCCGTTTGAGTCGGCCCTGGCCCAGGCGAACGGCCAGCTGGCCCAGGCCCAGGCGCAGGCCGAGAAGGCGGCGCTGGATGTGAAACGTTATACGCCCCTCGCCCAAGACAAGGCCATCAGCCAGGAGGAGCTCGATGACGCCGTCCAGGCCGAGCTCGCCGGCAAGGCTCAGGTGGCGTCGGCCCAGGCGGCGGTTGACCAGGCCAAGCTGAACCTCGCCTTTGCCCACATCGTCTCGCCCATCGACGGCATCGCCGGGCTGGTGCAGGCGCAGATCGGCGACCTCGTGGGCCCGGCCACCGGCGTCCTGACCACGGTCTCGACGGTGGACCCGATCAAGGCCTATTTCCCGATCAGCGAGCAGGCCTACCTCGAATTCCGCCGGCGCGAGCCCGATGCGCCCAGCATCCCGCAGGGCACCCGGTTCCAGCTCGTGCTCTCCGATGGCACCGTCTACCCGGCCGCGGGCGAATTCTTCGCCATCGACCGCCAGGTGGACGGCAATACCGGGACGCTGCGCGTCGCTGCCCTGTTTCCCAACCCGCAGGGGCTTCTCCGGCCCGGGCAGTTTGCCCGGGTGCGGGCGGTCGTGAACGTCGAGAAGGATGCGCTGCTCGTCCCCACCCGCGCGCTGACGGAACTGCAGGGCAGCTACCAGCTGGTCACCGTCGATGCCGCGAATCACGCCCATCTCGTCGGCGTCAAGGTGGGTGAAACGTTCGGCCCGCTGAGCGTCGTCCGGGGACTCCGTCCCGGCGACCGCGTCGTCGTCGAGGGGATCCAGAAGGTGAAGGAGGATGCGGTGGTAAATCCCCTGCCCTACTCCGCCGCCGCGGCCGTCAAATAAACGCGCCGTGTCGAAATTCTTCATCAACCGCCCGATCGTCGCGATCGTCATCTCGATCATCACGGTGATCGTGGGCGTGGTGGCCTTCCTCAGCCTGCCGATCGCCCAGTTCCCGAAGATCGTCCCGCCCGAGGCGCGCGTCACCACGACCTACGTCGGCGCCGACGCCCAGACCGTCGAGCAGTCCGTCGCCACACCCATCGAGCAGCAGCTGAGCGGCGTCGACAACCTGAACTACATGTTCTCGATCAACGGCAGCGACGGCTCGCTGCGGTTGTCGGCCAACTTCGACGTCAACACGGACCCGAACACCGACCTGATCCTCACCCAGATGCGCGTGACGCAGGCGGGCCCGCAGCTGCCCTCCGACGTCGCGAATTTCGGCGTCACCGTGCAGAAGCAGCTGACGGCGCCGCTGATGCTCGTCGCGCTGTATTCGCCGACCAATTCCTACGACAGCACGTTCCTGGCGAACTACGCCTACATCAACATCAACGACCAGCTCACCCGCGTGCCCGGCATCGCCAGCGCGACGGTGTTCGGCGCCGGGCAGTACGCGATGCGCTACTGGGTCAAGCCCGACCAGCTCGCCAAGCTCAACCTCACGGTCAATGACCTCATCTCGGCCATCCAGAGCCAGAACACGGTCAATCCCGCCGGCACGATCGGCGGCGAGCCCGCGCCCAGCGGACAGGACTTCACGTACTCCGTCCGCGCCCAGGGCCGCCTGACCTCCCCGGAGGAATTCGGTGCGATCATCGTCCGGGCCAACCCCGACGGCTCCACCGTCCGCCTGCGCGACGTGGCCCGGGTCGAACTTGGCGCCCAGGTGTACAACGTGATGGGCCGGTTCAACGGCAAGCCCTCCGCCATCATCGCGATCTACCAGCTCCCGGGCTCCAACGCGCTCGACTGCGCCAATGGCGTGAAGCAGGCCATGGCGAAGCTCAGGCAGCGCTTCCCGCAGGGCCTCGACTACGAGGTCGGCCTGGACACGACTCAGTCGGTGTCCGAGGGCGTGAAGGAAATCTCCAACACCCTCTGGCAGGCGCTCCTGCTGGTCATACTCGTCGTCTTCGTGTTCCTGCAGGGCTGGCGCCCGACGCTCATTCCCCTGCTGGCCGTGCCCGTCTCGCTGATCGGCACCTTCATCCTGTTCCCGGCCTTCGGCTTTTCGGTGAACACGCTCTCGCTCTTCGGCCTCGTCCTCGCCATCGGCCTCGTGGTGGACGACGCCATCGTCGTGGTCGAGGCGGTCGAGCACCACATCGAGGAGGGCCTCTCGCCGCGCGATGCGACGCTCAAGGCGATGGAGGAGGTCGGCGGCCCGGTCGTGGCTATCGCGATCATCCTCGCGGCGGTGTTCATCCCGACGGCATTCATCCCGGGTATCACCGGACGGCTCTACCAGCAGTTCGCGCTCACGATCGCGATCTCGGTCATCATCTCGGCCTTCAACGCCCTCTCCCTCAGCCCCGCCCTGTGCGCGATGCTGCTCCGCCCCAAGGGCGAGAACCGCGGGCCGCTGGGCGGTTTCTACACCTGGTTCAACCGCGCCTTCGGCCGCGTGCAGGAGGGCTATGTGGGGATTTCCCGCCACCTCATCCGCAAGAGCGCCGTTAGCTTTGTCCTCTTGGCCCTGTTTGCGGCCGCCGCGCTCTGGTTCGGCAAAAAGCTGCCCACGTCGTTCCTGCCGGAGGAGGATCAGGGCTATGTCTACGTCGGCCTGCAGCTGCCCAACGCCTCCTCCCTCCAGCGCACCAGCGAGGCCGCCCGCAAGGTGGAGGAGATCGTGAAGGCCACCCCGGGCGTGAAGAGCTGCACGTCCGTCATCGGGTTCAGCCTCCTCAGCACGGTTTACAACACGTACAGCGCCTTCTTTTTCGTGAACTTCAAGCCGTGGTCGGATCGGACCAGCGAGGCCGAGCACTTCGACGCGATCCGGGCCCGCCTGAACCGGGAACTGTCCAAGATCCCGGAGGGCCGGGCATTCGCCTTCTCGCCGCCGTCCATCCCGGGGGTCGGCACCGCCGGCGGTTTCACCTTCGTGCTCGAGGACCGGGCGGGCCGCGATGTCGCCTTCCTGGCCAGCAATGTCAGCAAGTTCATGGCGGCGGCGGCCAAGCGCCCGGAGATCGCCGGGCTCTCCACGACGTTCTTGCCATCCGTGCCCCAGGTGTTTGTGAATGTGGACCGCGACAAGGTCCTGAAGCAGGGTGTCGCGCTGGGTGACGTCTACAAGACCCTGCAGACCTTCATGGGCGGGGCATTCGTGAATTACTTCAACCGCTTCGGCCGTCAGTGGCAGGTCTACGTCGCGGCGGAGGGCGAGTACCGCAACAGCCCCGACAAGCTCGGCAGCTATTACGTCCGCAACCGGGCCGGCACCATGGTGCCGCTCTCGACCCTGGTGACCGTCGAGAACCGTCTCGGGCCCGAGTTCACGATGCGGTACAACCTTTACCGCAGCGCCCAGATCAACGGATCGGCGGCGCCCGGCTACAGTTCCAACCAGGCGACGCAGGCGCTCGAGGAGGTCTTCGCGCAGACCATGCCGCGGGAGATGGGCTTCGATTACATCGGCATGTCCTACCAGGAGAAGAAGGCCCAGGAGGGCGTGCCGCCGGCCGCGATCTTCGGGCTATCGCTGCTGTTCGTGTTCCTGATCCTGGCCGCGCTCTATGAAAGCTGGTCGCTGCCGTTCAGCGTCCTGCTCGGCGTGCCCGTGGCGGTGTTCGGCGCCTATGCCACCCTGCTCGCCCGGCACATGGAGAACAATGTCTTCGCGCAGATCGGCCTCGTCATGCTGATCGGGTTGTCGGCCAAGAATGCCATCCTGATCGTGGAATTCGCCCGCACCCGGTACGAGCACGGTGTCCCGCTGCTGGACGCCGCCCTGCAGGGCGCCAAGATCCGGCTGCGGCCCATCCTGATGACGTCCCTTGCGTTCATCTTCGGCTGCATTCCCCTCTGGCTCGCGGACGGCTCGGGTTCCGTGGCCCGCCGGGTAATGGGCACCGCGGTGATCGGCGGCATGTTCGCGGCCAGCGCGCTGGCGATCTTCCTGATCCCCGTCACGTTCTTCGTCATCGAGATGTGGGCGACCAAGGGCCTTCCGCACAGCGCCCACCGGAGCCCGCTCCATCCGGGCCCTCTCGACGACACCCCCACTTCACCTCCCGGGACCAACCCACCGGCACCTGGCCATTGAACACCGCCATGACACCCTGGATGAAATTTGGCGCCGTTCCGGCCTTCCTGCTGCTGGCCGGCTGTGCAATCGGGCCCGACTACCAGCGTCCCGCTGTGGAAGCGCCGCCCACATTCCGTGCCGCGCCCGTGCCGCCGGATGACCGGTCGTTTGCCGATGCCGGGTGGTGGGACATCTATCAGGATGCGCAACTGAAGGAACTGATCCGTACTGCGCTGACAGACGGGTTTGACGCCCGCATCGCGGCCGCCCGCGTCGAGCAGGCCCAGGCGATCGCCGCCCAGGTCCACGGGCAGCGTTTTCCCGGGCTGGGTTACGCCGCAAACGCGGATCGCGGCCGGAACGCCCAGCTCGGCAACGCCTACACCCAGGGCAACGGCGCGACCGCCGACGGCTTCGACGGGTATCTGGCCGCGGCGTGGGAACTCGACCTATGGGGCCGCGTGCGCCGGCTGGATGAAGCGGCCCGCGCCCAGTACCTCGCCTCGGAGGAAGCCCGGCGCGGGGTCCGGCTCAGCCTCGTGAGCCAGGTCGCCACCAGCTACTTTCAGCTCCAGGAACTCGACGAGGAACTGCGGATCGCGCAGCAGGCCACCGCGTCCTTCGGTGACAGCCTGAAGTTGTTCAACCAGCGGCTCGAAGGCGGCGTCGCCTCCCGGCTTGAGACCGCCAGCGCCGAGGCGGCCATGGCCGCCAGCGCGGCGCGGGTCCCTGCGCTCGAACGCCAGATCGCGCTGCAGGAAAACCAACTCAGCGTCCTGCTCGGCCGCCCGCCCGGGCCCATCGCCCGGGGCGCACGCCTGCGGGACCAGACCCTGCCGCCCGGGGTGCCCGCCGGGCTGCCTTCCGCCCTCCTCGAGCGCCGCCCCGACATCCGCCAGGCCGAGGCCGCCGCCCGGGCGGCCAACGCGGGCATCGGCGTCACCGAGGGTGGATTCCTGCCCAGGATCGGCCTGAGCGCCATCCTCGGCGCCGTGAGTCCCCAGCTGGACAACCTCACCTCCCGGCCGGCCAGCCTTTGGTCGGCCGGTGCCTCGGTGACGGGTCCGCTCTTCCAAGGCGGCGGTCTCCACGGGCAGTATGAGCAGGCCAAGGCCGCCTGGGAGCAGGCGAAGCTGCAGTACCAGCAGACCGCGCTGAATGCCTTCGCCGAGGTCGCCAGCGCCCTCGTCGCGCGACAGAAGCTGGCCGAGGTGCGGGTGCAGCAGGAACGCGCCGTGCACGCGTACGAGGACGCCCTCAAGGTGGCGACCCAGCGTTACACCGCGGGCAAGGCCGGCTATTACGAGGTGCTGCAGGCGCAGCAGCAGCTGTTCCCGGCCGAGGTGGCGCTGGCGCAGACCCGCCGCGACGAACTCACGGTGGTGGTCCAGCTCTACCAGGCCCTCGGCGGCGGCTGGAACCTGAAGGACGCCGCCGCCTGGGCCGGACCGGGATAAGCGCAATCTCGCTAAGAGGCAAAGGTCGGCGCGAAGAAAACCCGGATTGTCATTCTGAACGCAGTGAAGTCTAGCCGCTTGGGGCTGGTTCGACATCCAGTTCGATGGAGTCGAAGCCCGCAGCAGAGCCCCACTGGATTCTTCGCTACGCTCAGAATGACAGCGCTCTGGCTTTGCGATCGAACTTGGCGCCTTCGCGTCTTCGCGCTTAACTCCGGCCTCAGGGGATTTTCACCGCCGGCAGGTTCCAGATCTGCGCGGCGTATTCGCGGATGGTGCGGTCGCTGGAGAACTTGCCCATCCGCGCGGTGTTCAGGATGGCCATCTTCGCCCACTTCGCCGGGTCGCGATACGCCGCATCGACGCGCTGGTGGGCGTCGCTGTAGGCGCGGAAGTCGGCCAGCACCATGAACGGATCGCCGCCCTGCAGCAGGCTGTCGTGGACGAGGGAAAATGCGCCATGCCCGCCCGGGGTGAAATAATCGCTGCCCAGCCAGTCAACCACGGCGCGCAGCTCCTCATCAGCCTGGTAATAATCCCACGGGCGGTAGCCGCGGGCGTGCAGCGCTGCGACCTCCCCGACATTCAGCCCGAAGATGAAGATGTTCTCGTCGCCGACCTCCTCCTTGATCTCGACGTTGGCGCCGTCGAGCGTGCCGATGGTCAGCGCGCCGTTGAGCGCGAGCTTCATGTTGCCCGTGCCGGACGCCTCCTTGCCGGCGGTGGAAATCTGTTCCGACAGGTCGGCCGCGGGAATGATCTTCTCCGCGAGTGACACGCGGTAGTTCGGCAGGAACGCGACCTTGAGTTTGCCGCCGATGCGGGTGTCGGCATTGATCCGCGCGCCGATGGCGTTGATCGCGTAGATGATGTTCTTGGCCAGGTCGTAACCCGGCGCGGCCTTGGCGGCGAAGACGAACACGCGCGGCACGACGTCGAGCCCGGGGTTCTGCAGGAGCCGCCGGTAGAGCGCGAGGATGTGCAGCAGGTTCAGGTGCTGCCGCTTGTATTCGTGGAGGCGCTTGATCTGCACGTCAAAGAGCGCGTCGGGCGAAACCTCGAGGCCGCACTCCGCCCTGATCACCGCGGCCAGCTCCACCTTGTTGGCGCGCTTGATGGCCATGAACTCGCGCTGGAAGGCGGCATCGTCCGCGAATTTCTCGAGGCCCCGCAGCAGGTCGAGGTCGCGCGGCCAGTCCGCGCCGCCGAGCTTTTGGGTGATCAGCGCGGAGAGCAGCGGGTTGCTCTTCAGCAGCCAGCGGCGCGGCGTGATGCCGTTGGTCTTGTTCTGGAATTTGCCGGGATAGAGCGCGTCGAACTCGGGGAAGAGATCCTGCTTGAGCAGCTCGGTGTGCAGGGCGGCGACGCCGTTGACGGCGTGCGAGCCGGCGACCGCGAGGTTCGCCATGCGGACCATCTTGTGCCCGTTTTCCTCGATGAGGGAGCACACGCGCTTCTTGTCGTTGTCGCCCGGCCACTTCGCCTCCACGAGGGCCAGCAGGTGCGTGTTGAGGTCGTAGATGATCTGAAGGTGCCGCGGCAGCACGCGCTCAAAGAGGCCCACGCCCCACTTCTCCAGTGCCTCGGGGAGCAGGGTGTGGTTGGTGTAGGCAAACGTCGGGGCCACGATGGCCCAGGCGGCGTCCCAGGCCATGTTCTCCTCGTCGAGCAGGACGCGCATGAGCTCGACCACGGCGATGGCCGGATGCGTGTCGTTGAGCTGCACCGCCACCTTGGCCGAGAAGTTGGCCCAATCGTTGCCCGGCGTGCGGAAGTGCCGGCGCACGATGTCGCGCAGCGAGCACGCCACGAAGAAATACTGCTGGGTCAGCCGCAGCTCCTTGCCGTTCTCCGTCTTGTCGTTCGGGTAAAGCACCTTCGAGACGGTCTCGCCCACGGCCTTGTCATGGACGGCCTCGACGTAGCCACCGCGGTTGAACGCCTCGAGGTCGAAGTCCTCGGATGACTTTGAGGCCCAGAGGCGGAGGATGTTGACGGTCTTGGTGCCATAGCCCGCGGTCGGGATGTCATGCGGCACGCCGACGATGGTCTTGGTGTCGACCCAGCGCGGACGGTAGTTGCCGCGGTCGTCGAAGACATTCTCCACCCGGCCGTAAAGCTGCACCTGTTGCGTGTACTCGGCGCGGACCACCTCCCACGGGTCGCCGAAGCGGGTCCAGTTATCCGGGTGCTCGACCTGCTGGCCCTTCACAAACGACTGCTTGAAGAGGCCGAACTCGTAATAGATGCCGTAGCCGAGCGCCGGGTAGTCCAGCGTCGCCAGCGAATCGAGGAAGCAGGCCGCCAGCCGGCCGAGGCCGCCGTTGCCCAGGCCCATGTCGAATTCGGATTCGCGGATCTTCTCGAAATCCTGGCCGAGCGAGGTCAGCGCCGCCTTGGCCGTGTCGAACAGGCCCGTGGCGAGCAGGTTGTTGCCGAACAGCCGGCCCATGAGGTACTCGAGGGAAAAATAGTAAATCCGGCGGACATTCTGCGCGTTGTGCACGGCCTGGGTGGCGATCATGCGCTCGTGGATGGTGTCCCGCACCGCCAGCGCCGTGGCGACCCACCAGTCGCGCGGCGTCGCCGTGCTCGGATAGCGCGCCAGCGTGGAGACCAGGTGCCGCTGGATCAGCGAACGGAGCACGGTCTCCGGGGAGTCATGCACCGCCGGCACGGCAGGGGTGGAAGCAGGGGCCTGGGCATCGGGGGATTTCTTCGGAGCGGCAGTCGGCATGGGAAAGAGGAGTGAAAGGAACCAAGATTCGTGCCAGCGCCGGCACTAGGCACGTCTATTTTTTGTCAGACGGTAAGCGCTAGGCTGTGGGCATTGGGCTTTAGGCGGCAATCCGGCTTCGGCAACAACCCGGTGAAATCGCCAGCAGCTTGGCTTACCGCCTAGCCGCGCTGAAAGCGCCGCGCGAGCTCGCCGTGGTTCAGCTCGATGTAAGTCGGCCGGCCCGCCGGGTTCGTGAGCGGCGAGCGGGTCGCGAGCAGCTGCGCGACCAGGGCCTGCAGCTCCGTTTCGCCCGCCGTGGCGGGCAGCCGGATGGCCTTGGCCGCGGCCAGGCGCGCGAGCTCCTCGCGGGCCAGGTCGGTATTCCTGTCGGGCACCCGGCCCTCGCGAAAGGCGCCCAGCAGGTCGCGCAGGAAGGGCTCGGCATCCGCCGGCTCCATCCAGACCGGCACCGCCTCGACCCGGAAGAAATTGCGCCCGAACTCCCCGATCTCGAAGCCGTGCGCATTGAGAAACGCGAGCCGGTCGAGCAGCAGCGCGGTCATGATGGGATCCAGCTCGATCGGCACCGGCAGCAGCAGCCGCTGGCTTGGCACCGTGCCCGACCGGAACTGTTCCTGCAGCCGCTCGAACCACACCCGCTCGTGCGCCGCCCGGCGGTCGAGCAGGACCAGGCCCGCCGCCGTCTCGAACAGCGCGTAGCTGCCGTGCGCCAGCCCGACGAAGCGCCAGTTCGATTGCGGATTGCGGATACCCGCCTTCGCCATGGCTTCGGCGGGCAAGCCGGATACCGGATTGGGCACGGGTGCCGGCGGCGGCGCAGCGGCGGTTTGCGGGTGGAGCGCGTCGCCCCCAACGCGCTGATGGGGCATCGGCGGGGCGCCAAGCGGACCAGGCCCAAGCGGCCCCGCCAGCCGGGGCGGAACCCCACCCTGCAGCGGCGCCGTCGGCGCGGACAAACTGCTCTCCGGCCTCCGCCATCCGGTATCCGCCATCGCCCCGTCCGGTTTCCGAAATCCGGTGTCTGAAATGTCCCGAAGCCTTTGCAGCACGCTGCGGATCACAAACGCGCGCACCGCCGGCTCGCTGCGGAACCGCACCTCGCGCTTGGCCGGGTGCACGTTCACATCCACCGCCGCGGGGTCACAGTCGAAGAACACGAACGCCAGCGGATACCGGCCCTTCGGCAGCGACTCATGGTAGCTCTCGATCAACGCGTAGTTCAGCGTGCGGCTGTCCACCGGACGCTGGTTCACGAACACGATCATCTCGTGGCGCGTCGCCCGGCCGGCGCCCGGCCGGCCGATCAGGCCGCTCAGACGCATGCCCGCTTCCCCCGCCTCGATCGGCACCAGCGCCTCGGCGGTCTGGCGGCCGAAAATCTCCGCGACCCGCTCGGCCAGGGTCGCGCACTCCGGGGAGCGGAAGATCACACGGCCGTCCTCGACCAGCGTGAACGCCGTCTGCGGGCAGGCCAGGGCGTAGAGGCGGACGCACTGGATGATGTGCGCCGCCTCGGTCGGGTCGGTCTTCAGGAACTTCCGGCGGGCCGGGACCGAGTTGAACAGGTGCGTGACCTCGATGCGCGTCCCGACGGGCCGGCCGCACTCGCGCACGTGGACGAACTTGCCGCCGTTCACCAGGATCTCGGTGCCGGCATCATGGCCGGCCTCGCGGGTCTGCAGCTCGAAGCGCGACACGCTCGCGATGGAGGGCAGCGCCTCGCCGCGAAATCCGTAGCTGGCCAGCCGGTCGAGGTCGGCCGCCTCGGCGATCTTGCTCGTGGCGTGGCGCTCGAGGGCGAGCAGCGCGTCGTCCCGCGCCATGCCGGAGCCATTGTCCTCGACCCGCATGAGCGAGCGGCCGCCGTGCCGGAACTCGACCTCGATGCGCGTCGCGCCGGCGTCGAGGGCGTTCTCCACAAGTTCCTTGACCACCGCGGCCGGGCGCTCGATCACCTCGCCCGCGGCGATCTGGTTGGCAACCCGGTCGGTGAGAATGCGGACTTTGGACATGAAAGCTTCGGATAAGATCGCGGAAACGCGGCAGGGAGGAAGCGCGGAATTACTGCGAGAGGACAATCCCCCGGATTTCGGGTGTCGGTTTGGCGAAATTCATGATTAAGGCGAGCGGTAGCGCAGTTGCCTTCAGGGAAGAACGCGTGGTCGCGAGATGAATATCCTCCATGGCCTTGCAAGCCTGCTCCATTCCATCGGATTGTTTCCGCGTTTCCCAGCTTCCGCGTTTCCGCGACAAAAAGCCCCTACTTCAGCAGCCGCTTCCAGCGATTGAACTGTTTCGCCAGCTGCGCCGGGCCGGGCATGCCGGTGCCGGTGCGCTTCGCCAGCGCGCGCCGCGGATCAAAGACCTGCACCCAGTCCGGGCCGAAGGCCACATGAAGTTTCTGCACTTCCTCGGTGGGGATCTGGTCGAGGCGGATGGTGTTTTTCTCCGCCAACCGTACCACCGCGCCCACCGCATGGTGCGCCTCGCGGAACGGCACGCCCTTGAGCACGAGATAGTCGGCCAGGTCCGTCGCCAGCAGCGCCGGGTCGGCCACCGCGGTGGCACAGCGCTCCCGGCAAAAGGTCATCCCGCCCAGCACGCCCGCCAGCACGTCGGCGCAGAGCGCAGTCTGGTCAAAGCTGTCGAACACCGGCGGCTTGTCTTCCTGCAGGTCGCGGTTGTAGGTCAGCGGCAGGCCCTTCGTGAGCGTCAGCAGCGTGTGCAGGTTGCCCTGCAGCCGCGCGGACTTGCCGCGGAGCAGTTCGCAGGCGTCGGGATTCTTCTTCTGCGGCATCAGCGAGGAGCCGGTGCAGAACGCGTCGGCCAGCTCCACAAACTTGAACTCGGCGCTGCTCCAGAGGATCAGGTCCTCGGCGATGCGCGACAGGTGCACGCCGAACAGCGCGCACGCCGCCGCGAACTCGATGAAGACGTCGCGGTCGGCGACGGTGTCCATGGAGTTCTGCGTGACCTGCGGCCGGCCCTTGGCATCGGTGAAGCCCAGCGCCTGCGCGGTAAACTCGCGGTCGATCGGCAGCGTGGTGCCGGCGATGGCCCCGGCGCCCAGCGGGCACCAGTTGGCCTTGGCCGCCACCCCGGCAAAACGCTCGCGGTCGCGGTCGAGCATCTCGAGCCACGCAAACAGGTGATGCGCCAGGTACACCGGCTGCGCCCGCTGCAGGTGCGTGTAGCCGGGAATGAGGATGTCGCGGTTCGCCCCGGCCACGGCCAGCAGCGCGCGCTCGGCGCCGGCGATTTTTTCCGCGAGCACGCCGCAGGCGAACTTGAACCACAGCCGCATGTCGGTCGCGATCTGGTCGTTCCGGCTCCGGGCCGTGTGGAGCTTGGCGGCGGCGGGCACGCGCTTCGTCAGCGCCTGCTCGATGTTCATGTGGACGTCCTCGAGCTTGGTATCCCAGGCAAACTTGCCCGCGGTGATCTCGGCGAGAATGGCGTCCAGCCCGGAGTGAATGGCGTCGCGTTCCTTGGCCGTGATCAGGCCGACATGGGCAAGCATGGCCGAGTGGGCCTTGCTGCCGGCGATGTCAAACGGCGCCAGGCGGCGGTCGAACGAGACGGACTCGCTGAACTGCAGCATTAATTCGGCGGGACCCGCGGTGAAGCGGCCGCCCCAGGTCGCTTGGGAGGCTTTGGCCATGACACCGGGAGCAGACGGCGCCGTCCCGCTGCGCGCAAGCGCGAAGCGGGACGGCGCTGGAGAAGGGAGCGGGGAGAAAGGGGAAGGGATTCGGAGAACCGTCAATCTGGGTGGGGTGCCCTCACTTAATACTCTGCCTGTTCCAGCCTTTCTCCCTGCTCCTTTCTCCAGCCCACTGGGCCCTTCTCCAGCGCCCTGCGGGCGCCTCCTTGACCGTCCCTCTCCCGCCCGCACAGTTATGGCCATGGTCCGACGCCTCCTGTACATTTTCCTTGGCCTGGCCGTCGGTGCGTCCTTCAGCCGGGCCGCGGAAACGGATCTCGCCCGCTACGGCACGGCGGAAATCGCACCGGCCAGGACGTCGATTTACATCGGGAGCGTGAGCATGACGTTCCCTGTCTTCATCCGGAAGGGCGGCACCTACTGGTCAACCTACTCGGCCAGGGTCTTCCCCTATTTTTTCTACAATGAGCACGGCCATCTTTCCATCGACGTGTCGGACGACCAGCTGCGCCAGCTGGCGCGCGGAGAGACCATCGAATTCAAGGGCCGCGGGCTCAGTTCCGACAGCGAGGAGCGGCCCATCGAGGGCAAGGTCACGCCCACCGATGCCACGTCCGGCAAGATCAAGGTGCGCGTCTACGTCTCCAAGCACATCCAGCTCATCTTCAACACGACGTACCGGCTGAAGCCGGCGGCTGCGGCGCAGTAGCCGGTAGTGATAGCGAGCAGGAAAACCGGCTAACCCTCCGGCCTCAATCTCCGTACCTGCCACTGACGCTGGGCTGGTAATAGTAGCGCTGTTTGCATGCTCGCTGCTCACTGCCCGCTACCCGCTGCTACTGCCTCACTCCCCCGCCCAATGAAACGTCACCGGCTTCTCCACCGAGGGATGCAGGCTGTGATGCACCGGGCAGTTATGCGCGGCGTGCTCGAGGATCCGGGCGAGTTCCGGGGTCTTCGCGACCGGCAGCCAGAGTTGCACCGCCAGCCGGAGGATGCGGCGCGGGGCGTCGGTGGACATCTCCTTCGTCACCTCAAACTTGAGTCCGCGCAGCTCGACGTTCTGCCGGCGCGCAGCCATGGCCATGGTCGTGGCGATACAGGTCGCGAACGACGTCGCCGTGAGGTCGGTCGGCGAAAAGGCCTCGCCGCGTCCCTGGTTGTCCTTGGGCGCGTCGGTATTGAGGATATTGCCCGAGGGCTCGTGCACCGCGAGGCAGTGCAGGTCCCCTTGATATTCGCCGGTGATTTTGACCATGACGGAAGCGTTGCCAGTTTCGGCCGGTTGGCAACCCGCCTCACCTCAAGAGGTCCTGAGCCGCGACCTCGGAAGCAGCGCGAGGTCAGGCGGTTTTCTCGCAGTTGATCATCCACGGAATGCCGAACCGGTCGTCCAGCATCCCGAACCGATGCGCCCAGAACGTCTCCTGCAGCGGCATCCGGATTTTCCCACGGTCCGCCAAGGCGGCGAAGATGCGCTCGGCCTCCGCCGGGTCGTCGGGGCCGAGCGTCACGTTGAAACCCGCCGGCTTCACATAGTCCTCGGGCAGCTCGTCGCCGCCCATCAAAAGCCCGTCCCCGACAATCATGCGCGCATGGAGAATCTTGGACCGCCAGGAGACGGGCACCTCACCCGCCAGCGGCGACCCCGCAAAGGTCGCCATGGCCAGGATCCGGCCGCCCAGGCACTGCGCATAGACCCCAAAGGCCTCCTCACATTGGCCGGCGAAGTTCAGGTAAGGATTCAGGTGCATGGCCGTGCTTCAGCACTTCGCCGTCTTGCGCTTCTTCCCGATGGACCCGCGCTTTTCCGCCTTGCGGATATAGTCCGGGGCAAAGGGCACCTGGCACGCGGTGTTGCCCACGTCCACCGTGACCGGGCCGATCTTCTCCCCGGTCTGCAGGGCGGTGTCGTTCAGCGGCTGCACGTAGGTGCCCACGGCGATGACAAAACCGTTCATCTGGGAACGCACCTCGTTCGGCGCCTGGTGAATCGTTTTCTGCACCCGCTGGAGCAGCCGCTCCAGCCCCGCCAGGTCGAGGTCGGCGTCGGCCTTGATGGATACGAGACTGGCCAAGGTCGCCCAGCCGGCGGCGGCGGTCGGGGCCGCTTTGGAGTCAATCCATTCGATTCCCAATTCCCAGCCATGCGGGCTGCCCGCGGCAACCCAGGGCACCGTCGCGCCGAAGAGTGACTTGCAGTAGGCCTTGGCCACCCAGCGTTGAAGATCCTTTTTCGTCATCTGGCTGTCAGCGGCGATCAGACCGGCCAGGTACATCGCGTCATAGACGCCGGTGTCGTAGAGTTCGAGCGCAAGCCGGTAATCGGCCCCGACGCGCTTCACGATTTTCTGCAGGTCGCCGATCTTCACGCCCAAACACGGCTCCTTCACGCCGTGGTTGAAGATCACCTTCTTGTAGCCGTCATTGCCCAGCGGCTTCAGTTCGGCCAGGATTTCTTTTGCGGTCATGGGAGTTGCAAGTGAACGGTTTCAGTGACTCAGGCACCGCGCCCGTTGCGAGGATTGATGGTCGCTTCAGGGAGACGGTCCAAGCTGTCCAGATCCTCGCTTACGAAGCCAAAGGGACCCCCGCGTTGCAACCAAGAGATCGTCTGAAAATGAAAAACCCGCTGTTCTTGAGGAAAGCGGGTTCCGTAATTGGCGGGAGGGACGGGACTCGTTTGCGCACTTGGCGCGTAGCTTGACACCCGCGAGCGGCGTCCAGCGCTACCGGGCGCGGCTCGGAGCCCGAAGGAAGCCGTCACAAACAGAAAAACCTCCGCAGAACGGAGGTTAAACTGGCGGGATGGACGGGACTCGAACCCGCGACCTTCTGCGTGACAGGCAGACGCTCTAACCAGCTGAGCTACCACCCCGTGAAAGGGGAAAGGTGCGGAACGTAGAATCGAGGTCGGGCAAGTCAAGAGTGGTTTTGGAACGGGTCCGGACAGCACAAAATCCCCATGGGACGCGGCGCTTTACGCCAAGGTCGCAAAGTTCGCCAAACCCGGGACCTATTCGCGTGCTTGGCGACGTTTGCGGGAAAAGTCTGCGCTGGCTAAGGCCCGTTCCATGAAACGCCAGCGGGTATGAAACCCGGAAGGGACCTCAACGCCTTCATAGGCTGTGCAGTCGGTGAACCCTTCATCCTCATAGAGGTGGTGGGCCGACGTCATGAAAGGAGCGGTGTCCAGACACACGCTCTTATATCCAAAGGCCGTCGCATCCGCCAGCAGGCGCTGGAGCATGAGCTTCCCCAGCCTCATTCCGCGGTGCGCAGGACGGACATAGATCCGTTTGATTTCCGCCACGCCCGGACGAAGGAAGCGCAGGCCGCCCATGCCTGCCAGGCGGCCATCGACCTTGATCAGGTAGAAAACGCCCTTCGGCGGCGGGTCCCCGCAGACTTTTTCGATGACGGTCGGCACATAATCACTGGCGACCAGTCCGACCGGAACCCCGAAGAACTTCTCTACTCCATCAAACACCCAGGAAAGGTACTCGACGTTGAGCTCGATGAGTTCAGCCCGATGGACCGACACATCCGCAGTAATGAATTCGTGTCGTGACATGAGGTGACCCGAATCAGTGGCTCAGCGTTTTCGCCCTGTGCAGCAAAATTCCTCCGTACCAGAGCCACATCACGACAAGAATCGAATAGGAAGCGAAATGGGCCCGGTAGCTGAACGGCCGCAGACGCGCCTTGGTTTCATCGGTCCAGAAGCCCTGCAGGACAAGGCGCTCGAGCCAGACCGACAGAAAAAATGCCGGGATCAGCATGACCAGCGCAGCCATGGGAGTCATCCAATAGAGGTCCCGCTCATAGGGGACGAGCCACGGCGCTTGCACGGTGACGGCGTAGAGCTTCTGCCACCCGTGCGCCAATCCATAGGCCTGCCCGCCCCCGGTGAGCATCTGGATCGCCACCGCGACAATCCACAGGAGTGGAAATCCCAGAAGCATCGAGATGAGGTTCGCGACCGTTATCGGGCCCAGGCTGCGCCTGAACGGCAGACCCAAGCGGCATTTCGCAACGTACGCCTCGGTCACAATGATTGGAGCCAGCGCCAACAAGATCGCCGGCATGTGCAAAAACAGCATGGGCACTCCCGCATCGGCAAAAATCGGCGTCATAGCTAAGGCCATTCCGACCATCAATTCGCCTCCAATCGCCCTTTCGCGCAAGCGCTCTCTGCGCTTTCCATTGTTTAGTCGTGACCCGTTGTCTTAGCCCAAAAATTGACCCGCCCGTGCAGATTTACACGCGCGCCTTTGCCCTTGTCGCGTCTGGCCTGCGCCGCTACCCGTGAATTGACCAAACGCAGTGGTAGCTCAGCCGGATAGAGCAGCGGTTTTCTAAACCGCCGGTCGGGTGTTCGAGTCACCTCCACTGCGCCATTTTCCTGACCAAGGGCCGTCGATTCGAAAGGTGGAGCGGCTTGCCCCCAAGACGCTGGTTTGAAACAGCTGCCCACGCCAACGCGTTGCGGGCAACTCGATCCCCCCGGCCGGCTTACTCGCGGCGCACCAGCATGGCGCCGCCGTCGATGATCACGCTCGTGCCGGTGATGTAGGCCGCGTCCTCGCTCGCGAGGTGCAGGAAGCTGCCGGCCACCTCCTCCGCGCTGCACATGCGCAGCAGCGGCACCGTCTTGTCCACCAGCTTCGCAAACCGCCGGTCCCGGTCGTAGATCGCCTTCGTCAGGCCCGCGTACACCATGCCCGGCGCCACGATGTTCGCCGTGATCCCATACGGGGCGAGTTCCTGCGCAATGATCTTCATCAGCATCAGCTGCCCGCCCTTGCTCGCACAATAGCTGCCGCCGTGCGGCCATGGCATCTCCTGCACCCAGCTGCCCGTGAACAGGATCACGCCCCGGCGCTCCGTGCCGCGCCGCGGGTTCTTCACCATCAGCCGCGCCGCCTGCTGCGCCACGCGGAAGCTGCCCGTGAGATTGACCTCCAGCGTGCGGTGCCAGGCTTCCTCGGTCAGTTCGAGGAAGGGCTGGTTGGTCACCGTGCCGGCGTTGGAGATGGCGACATCGATCCGGCCCAGCCAGGCGGCGGCCTGCCGGACCGCGCGCGCCACCGATGTAGCCGACGTCACGTCGCAGCGCACATAATGCGCCGCGTCCGGGCTAAGTTTTTTCGCGGCAGCCTGGCCGGCTTTGACCGGCAGGAGATCGCCCAGCACGACCCGCGCACCCGCCGCGAGGAACCGGGTGGCCACTGCGCGGCCGATGTCGCCGCAGCCGCCGGAAATGAATACGCCTTTGCCAGTGATGCCTTTCATAAAATCAGGGAGTTGGATTCGGAAGTTGGCCGCAAAGAGGCACAAAAAAGCGCAAAAATAAACGAACCCGCCGCCATCCGAGGTTTCGATTTTCTTTGTGCATTTTTGCGCCTCTTTGTGGCCAACCTCATGAAACCGTCAGTCCATCCGCCGTGATCGTCATGTCGCGGGCCAGTTCGGGGATGATGACGGCCGCGGCGCCGCCGAGCTTGCGGTACGTTTCCTCGAAGAGCTTCGGGTCGAGCGTCTCGCAGACCGGGATCTTCTCCTTCGGCCGCGACCATAGGTAATGATGGTGCGGCATCAGCGTGCACGCGTCGAGCTGCCAGGCCAGCAGCGCGGCCTCGTGGGCGTTCATGTTGCCGACGGAGCCGTTCATGCAGAGCGTAGCGAACGCGAAGGATGTGCCCTTCAGCGCGCGGTGGATGCGCGCATCGTAGTCCGTGTCGCCCGTGTGAAACAGCCTCAGCCCGCCGAAATCAAAGACCACGCCCAGGGCATCGGGTACTTCCCAGCCGGCAATCCCCGCCTCGTGGCGGGCGACGATCGCAGTGAGCTTCACCTCGCCCAGCTCGAGCACCTGGCCCTGCACAAAGGGCACGACCTGCGCCGGCGCGAGCCCCCACGACAGCGCATGCGCCATGGCGGTCGGCGGCATGACGAACTTCGCGCCGGGCCGGCGCCGGGCCAGCTCGGGAATGCAGCCAGGGTCCAGATGGTCCTCGTGCCAGTGCGTGCTGATGACGATGTCCGGCTCTGCCTCCTCCGCCGTGATTGGAGCGGGAAACGCCCGTGCCACGCCGAACATCGTCTGCACCGCATCGGAAAGATACGGGTCAATCCAGATCTGCCGGCCAGCCGGAGTCTTGAAAATAAAGCCGGAACCACCGAGCCACCACGCGCCCAGCGAACCGGGAGCAACCTTCCGGTTCGCAATGCGACGGGCCAGTGAGGGATCCGGGGCGCTCATGATTTTTTCTCCTCCGAGACCCGCCGCGTCACTCCTTGCCGCGCCAGAAACTCCGGTCGCAACGACACCCCCAGGCCCGCGCCAAACCCGGTCAGCACCGCCCGGCCTTCCCGCAGCGGCACCGGCTCGGCCACGACGTCGCGGTAGTAGCCTTCGCAGAAACCGCGGACCGTCTCCATGATCATGGCGTTCGGCATTGCGGCGCAGAGGTGCAGGCAGGCAAAGAGATTCACGGGCCCGGTGCAGTCGTGCGGCGCAATCGGCAGGTGGTGCGTGTCGGCCAGCGTGGCAATCTTGACCGCCTCGCTCAGGCCACCGGTCCAGATGACGTCCGGCATCACAATGTGCGCGGCCCCCGCATCGAGAATGCGCCGGTAGGCATGACGCGTAAAGAGCCGCTCGCTCACGCATTGCGGCACGCGCGTCTCCTTCACCAGCCGAGCCAGATCGACCGCGCTCTCCGGCTGGATGATGTCCTCCATCCACATCACGTCGTACGGCTCGAGCGCCCGTGCGATACGAAGTGCACAGTTCACGTCCCAGCGAGAGTGGCCCTCGATGGCGATCTGCATCCGGTCGCCCACGGCTTTCCGAATCTCCTGCACTGTCCACAGTCCGCGCGCGAGATCGCCAGGGGAAAGGTCGTGACCCACGGGCCCGACCGCCGACCAGCCAGCCGGGCCGGTTACCGCGCCGACGTTGAGCTGCGGCGCGAATTGGTCCCACGGCCAGACTTTCATCGCGGTGATGTCCTGCGCCAGCAGCGACTCAGCGAGTTCGCCCGGGTGCTTGAGAAAGCCGTCCTGGTCGGCATAGCGAGGCGTGTTCACGCACGTGTTGTAGATGCGGATCGTGTCGCGCGTCTGGCCGCCGAGCAGATTGAGCACCGGTTGACCGGTGTGCTTGCCCAGCAGGTCCCAGAGGGCGAGGTCGACCGCCGACACCGCGCGCATTTCCGCGCCGGCGAAGCCGAAGAAATTCGCGTACGAAAAAAGCGCCTGCCAGTGCCGCTCGCGGTCAAACGCCGACTGCCCAAGCAGCAGCGGCGCAGCGAAATCATGGATCACCGCCTCGACCGCCGCCGGAATATAGAACGTCTCGCCGAGCCCCACGAGACCGTCGTCCGTGTGCACGTGCAGCCAGAGAATGTTCGGATGCCCGGCCGAGCGGAAGGTCTCGAGGCGCTTGATTTTCATGGGTGGAACGCGTTGTCCCTAACGCGTTGAGACGTTCTGCCAGAGGACAAAGTCGGCGGCTCCAACCACGCGTCGGGGACAACGCGTTCCACCTGAAAGGCACGATCCGGACAGTTCATTTGCGGCGCAGGGATGATCCGGGCTTGGCCGCCGGCTTCGCGCCAGTGCCCTTCGCTGGCTGCTGGCCCAACCGCTTTTCCCAGCCTTCCTGGTGGACGTTAAGGTAGGCCTTGGGGTCGTAGGGATGCGCACGGACGACCTCGAGGTTGAGGTCGAGGCCGAGGCCGGGTGCGGTGGGCAGCGACAGGTGGCCGTTGGCCGGATCCAGCGTCGGCGCCCACGTCACCAGGTCGCGAGTCCACGGGTCGTTGAACGGATCAAAATGCTCCTGGATCAGGAAATTCGGCACGCACGCCGCCAGTTGGAGACAGACCGCCGTGGCGACCGGTCCGCCGCTTTGGTGTGGGGCGATGTAGCTGCCATGGGCCTGGGCCAGCCCCGCCACCGCCAGCGTGGGCCCGATGCCACCGAGGGACATCGGCTCGGGCTGGAAAATATTCACGCCGCCACCCGCCGCCAAGGTATAGAACTGGCCGACCGTGTCGTACATCTCGCCCGTCGCGACACGAATGGGGCACTGCGCGCCGACGGCGTTGGCCGGCTGCTCGCGCTCGCGCGTGGTCGGCTCTTCCCACCAGTACAGGTCAAGGGGCGCGAGCTTGCGCGCCGCGCGAAGGGCATCGGCCTCGGTGAAGCGCGCATGGACGTCGATCAGGATCCTGAGTTCGGGGAACTTCGCCCGCAGCGCGGCGATGATGTCATAGGACAGCTGGAGTTCCCGGTCCTCGATGAATCCCTGCGCCGTGCCAAACGGATCGACCTTGAGCGCATGAAAGCCCTTCGCGACGACGGCCTCCGCCGCCTTTACGAAATGTTCCGGTGTGCGCTCCGTGCGGTACCAGCCGTTGGCATAGCCAAAGATGGTGTCGCGCACGCGTCCGCCGAGCAGTTGATAAATCGGTACGCCCAGCGATTTGCCGAGGATGTCCCAGCAGGCCACCTCGATCGCCGCGATCGCGGTGCGGTGGATGTGGCCGCCGTCGAGCGACACGCTCTCGAACAGCCGCTTCGCGAGCCGTGTGACCTGCGTCGGGTCCTGCCCGATCGCAAGGTGCGCAAGTTCGTGCACCGCCGCCTCGGTGGTCTTGATGAAGCCGTTCAGCGTGCCCTCGCCGATGCCGTGCAGGCCGGAATCGGTGTGCACCTTGACGAAGAGCCAGTTTTTCCAGCCGGCGCCGACGGTGAAGGTCTCGATTTTGGTGATGCGCATGGGGGTAAGATCAGCGAAGCACCTCGCGCGCCGCCGCCGCGATGTCGGGCGCGCCCATCTGGTAGTGCTTCACCAGGTAGGGAATCGATCCGCTCTCGCAGAAAACATCCGGGATGCCGACCTTGCGCAGGCGGACCTTGAGGCCGGCTTCCACGGCCAGATCGGCGACAGCACTGCCGAGTCCGCCTGTCACAACATGGTTCTCAGCGGTTACGACCCGAGGGAATCGCGCCAGCAATGCCGCCACGGATTCGCGGTCGAACGGCTTGATCGTCGCCACATGGAGGACAGCCGCGTTCACACCGGTGGCGGCGAGTTCGGTCGCAGCCTCGAGCGCGCGGCCGGTCATGAGGCCGGTGCTGATGATTGCGACATCCGCCCCATCGCGAAGGAGTTTGGCGCGGCCGATTTCAAACCGGTGCGTCTTCTCATCGAGCACCACCGGCACCACCCCGCGAAGGAGGCGCATGTAAACCGGGCCGTCGTAGTCGGCAATGGCCTGCGTGGCTTGCGCGACCTCGGTGGCATCGCACGGATCGATGACGGTGAGATTCGGAATGGACCGCATGAGCGCGAGGTCCTCGATGCCCTGGTGCGTGCCGCCGTAGCCGGTGGTGAGGCCGGGCAGGCCGGCGATGATCTTGACGTTGGCGCGGCCGAGCGCCGCGCCGATAGCGATGAAGTCGTAGGCCCGGCGCGTGGCGAAGACCGCGTACGTCGTGGCAAACGGCACGTAGCCGGTGCGCGCGAGTCCGCAGGCGCAGCCCACGAGGCTCTGCTCCGCCATGCCCATCTGGAAAAAGCGCGAGGGAAACCTGTCCGCGAAGACGTGGATATCCGTGTATTTGCCGAGGTCGGCGGTCAGGCCGACGATCCGCGAGTTTTTCTCGGCGGCTCGCACGAGCGCGTGGCCGAAGGGCGCCGTGGCGGTCTGGGCTGCCCCGTCGGTGGACGAGGTCAGGATGCTGCCGGTGACGCCGCGCGGGGTGCTCATGACGCCACCTCCCCGAGCTGGCTGCGGGCGACGGCCCATTCCTCGGGTGCCACGCGGATGAAGTGGTTTTTCTCGCGCTGCTCGAAGAGCGGGACGCCCCGCCCCATCAGCGTGTCGAGCACGATGGCATGCGGCCGGCCGGGCACCGCCTTGGCAGCGGCCAGCGCGGCCAGGATGGCGGCGGGATCGTTGCCGTTGATCCGCTGCGTGTGCCAGCCGAAGGCCTCCCATTTCTTGTGGAGGGGTTCGAGGCCCATCACCTTGGCCGGCGGCCCGTCGGCCTGCTGGTTGTTGCAGTCGATGAAGGCAAAGAGATTTTCCAGCCCGTGGTGCGCGCCGGCCATCGCCGCCTCCCACGTCGAACCCTCCTGGCATTCGCCGTCGGAGAGCAGGTTGAACACCCGGGCGGATTTCCCGTCGAGGCGAAGGCCCAGGGCCATGCCGACGGACTGCGTGAGTCCGTGACCGAGCGAGCCGCCGGTGAGTTCGACGCCCGGCGTGGTCTCGGGCGCGGACATTTCCAGGCGTGAGCCGTCGGCGCCGTAGGTATCGAGCTCCGCCAGCGGGATGATCCCCGCCTCGGCGAGCGCGGCATAGAGTCCGATGGCATAGTGGCCGATCGAGAGCACGAAGCGGTCGCGGTCGGGCCACGTGGGATTCTTGGGATCGTGGCGCAGTTCGCCAAAATAAACCGTCGCAAGCAGGTCGGCGATGCCGAGCCCCTGCCCCACATAGCCCTGGCCGACGATCTCCGCCATGTGCAGCACGTGGTGGCGCATCGTATGGGCGCGTTGCCGGATCTGCCGGAGGTCGGCGGTGGGAGAAAGGGAGTTCATTGCAGTTCCTGTCCGCCGGTGAAGTTAAAACGCTCGCCGGTGACGTAGGAGGCGTCGTCGCTGGCGAGCCAGATGACGGCTTGCGCGACCTCGGCAGGATCGACGCGGCGGCCCATCGGCAGGGTCTTGGTGCGCGAGGCAATGAGCTCGTCGAGATTCTGGCCCGTCACCCGCGCGAGGTCACGGTCGAGGGCATCGACCATGCCGCCGGTCATGCGGCCGGGCGCGATCGTGTTGACGGTGATGCCGTGCGGGGCCCAGGCGATGGCGGCGGACTTGGAGAGGCTGTCGACGGCCGCCTTGCTCGCGCCATAGGTGGCGAAGAGCGGGACGCTCAGCTTCGAGGCGGGCGTCGAGATCGTGATGATGCGGCCGAATTTGTTCGGCATCATCGCCCGCGCGGCGGCCTGCATGACGAAGAAGGCGCCGCGGGCATTGATCGAGAAAACCCGGTCAAAGCGCTCAGGGGTGAGCTCGTGCAGCGGATCGACAAGGCAGATCGCGGCGCAGTTCACCAGGATGTCGAGCCGGCCAAACTTGGCCACAACCGCCTGGACGGCGGCCGTGATGGCGGCGGGCTGGGCGATGTCCAGCGCCAGCGCGAGCCCGCGGTCCCCGCCGGGCGCGGCCAGCGCGAGCGTCTCCTGCGCGGCGGCCAGATTGAGATCGGCGACGACGACGGTGGCGCCCTGGTGCGCGCAGGCGATGGCGACGGCGCGGCCGAGGCCGTTGCCTCCGCCCACGATGAGCGCGATGCGTTGGGACAGTTTCATGTCGGCGAAACTTCGGGGTACTTCATATTCAGCGGGGTGGCCGGACGTGACCGCACGGGGGCGGGGGTAAATTCACGGCAGACAGTCATGGCCATGGCCCGGAACGCGCTCAAGCGCGGTGTGGCTTTATTTTGTGATTTTTCTTTGGCGGGGATGAGGGAGGTGGGCGGGCACGTCCCGTGCCGGCATGAAGGCCCTGAAAAACCTGAAGCCAAAGCCCTCCACGGATGACATCGCTCAAGTGCGGGCATGGGACGTGCCCGCCCACCTGCACTCGCCCCCGTTCGGGGCTAGCCGGCCAAACCGGCCAGAACCCCGCGCCACAGCGCGGCTTCACCGGGCAGTCCGTGCTCCTGGAGCCGGGCCGCAATCGTGCCGGCCGACGGTTCCTCTACCTGATGCCGGGGATCGCCCGGCAGGTCCGGTCGCACCGCGCGGGCGAGCGCCCAGCAAGCCCAGGCCCGCCAGCGACGCTGCTCGCGGCGCGGAGCGTTCATCCGGCCGGCGTAATGCTGGAAGTGCACGCGCGGGTTGCCGATGAACACCTCCGGCGGGGTCTGGGCGATGAGCCACGCCATCGCCGCATAGGGCAGCGGCCAGTCCCGCAGGACCGGCTCGCCGCCCCGCAGGTCGGCCCCCAGCGCCCGGTCAAGACAGAGGAGCGAGCGCGCCGCCAAGCCCCGCGACCACAGAGTTTGGCCGTATTCCAGGCAGGCAAAATAAAAGGCCTCCCCGCGTTCGTCCTCCCGGAAGCGATGCAAGGCGCGCCAGTCCAGCCCGGCGTGGAACGCCGGCAGATGGGGACAGGGCGGCAGCACGGTAGGCATGGGCCGGTTGGTGGCGGCGAACGCGCCGGGCGTCAACCCGGCAGCCGAGGCAAACATCAACATCGAACCCTCAACGTCGAACGTCCAATGCTGGAGGCAAACCAGCAGCCCTGCTCGGGCGTTTGGCGTTCAAGGTTCGAAGTTGGACGTTCGATGTTCGCCCGGCTTCAATCTTCGCTTGGCGCGCGGGCCCGTTTCGTGGACAACACCCGGACTGAACCCAACCGCACCAGCCTCTTATCCCATCCCCGACCCGACGGTGCATGGCATCCCCGGCTGGTTGCGCCTGCTCCTGTGGCCGCTCGCGATCCTGGTCCGGTGGTGGGGCATGACGCTACGCTTCGAGACGCCGGCTCAAGATGTTATAAACTACAGCCGGCGCGATGTGCCGGTGGCGATGATCCTCTGGCACAACCGGCTGTTCCTCGCGACGGAGATCTACCGGCGCTACCGCCGTCCACGCCCGCTCTACGCGCTCATCAGCGCCAGCAAGGACGGCGCCTGGCTCGTGGCATTTTTCGAGATGGTGGGCGGCATGCGGGCCGCCCGCGGGTCCAGCAGCCGCCTGGGCCGGGAGGCCGTCAGCGCGCTGGTCGAGGTCCAGCGGGCAGGCCACGACATCGGCATCACGCCCGACGGCCCCCGCGGGCCGTGCTATGACTTCAAGCCGGGCGCCGTCATCGTGCCCCGGCGCACGGGCGCGCCGCTGCTGCTGGTCGGCGGAGAGTTCACCGCGGCCTGGCGGCTCAGGAGCTGGGACCGCTTCTATCTGCCCGTGCCCTTTTCCCGGGTGAAGATGCGCTGCGAGGTGATCGAAAACGACCGGCTCGCGGACCGCGATGCGGCGGCCGCCCTGATCCAGACCCGGCTGCGGGCGATCAATCCGGACCGGACGGAGCGTTGAAGCGCAAAGATGCGAAGCCGCGAAGGACGGATCGAGTGAACAGTGTTTCTTCTCGGATCGACCTTTGCCTCTTCGTGCCTTGGCGATTCGCCAAACCTGCTTAGAAAACGGGCGTGAACACCGCGCTGGTACCGGAAGGCGTGGTGTAGTCCTCGCCGGCGCTCCAGACCTCGTCGTTGAGGAGAAACTTGAACACGATCGGCCGGGCGGATTCGCGCAGGACGAGGGTCCAGCGGTCATCGGCGACGCATTCCATGAGGACGCCTTTCTCCCAGCTGAGGCCGGGACCCTCGCCGCGGACGTAGAGGGTGTTGCCAAACCCGACATCAAGGTGGGCGGAGAGGGTGGTGACAGCAGACTTGGGCGCGGTCTTCTTGACCGCGGGAGCGACCGGAGCCTTGCGGGCAGCCGGCTTCGATTTCTTGGCCGGGGCGGGCGTCTTGGAGGGTTTGGATGATTTTTTCATGGCATTTCCAGTGTTACCGGGAATTTCCGGCACGTTGATTCACCCATGGAAAATAGCAACTACGAGGCCAAATCGGGCAATATGCCAAAATTTACCCGGGCGTAACCGGGTGGGCCGCCTTCGCCACACCTGCGGCGGGCAATTTGCCGGCCAAGGCCGGGAAATTGGTGGAGCAGATCGGGATCAAACCGACGACCTCGTCGTTGCGAACGACGCGCTCTATCAACTGAGCTACTGCCCCGAAAGGGAGGGGAGGTTTTGCGCAATCGCCCGGCGCGAGTAAACACCAATTTTCCGGCAATAGCCCAAACCGGCTGCATTTATTTGTGCAGGACGGGCGCCCTCACCCACCTTCCGCCGAGCGGGGTGATCGCACGCCTCCCTGATCAGACTCCCGGGCTGCAGCCAATAACCGGCCTGCCCTACGCGGCCGCCGTCAGCAACTTGGCAAAGATCATCTTCCCGCCGGCCGTCGGCAAAATGCTGACGATTTCGACGCTGACCCGGCGGCCGAGGTAAGCGCGCGAGGAGTTGACGACCACCATCGAGCCATCCTCCAGGAAGCCCACGGCCTGCCCTTCGTCCTTGCCGGCCTTCACCAGTTCCACCTCGACCGTCTCGCCCAGCATGAATTCGGGGCGCAGCGAGCGGGCCAGTTCGTTCAGGTTCAGCCAGGGCACGCCCTGAAATTCCGCCATCTTCGCCAGGTTGTAATCGGTCGTAAGCAGTTTCGCGCGCATCGTCTGCGCCAGGAAGACGAGCTTGGCCTCCACGTCCTCCTGCTTGGTGACTTCGCTCTCGGAGATGCGGATGTCGAGACGCTTGATGCGGCGCAATTCATTGAGCACCTCCAGGCCGTGCCGGCCGCGCGCCTGCTTGTGGGGATCGCCCGAGTCGGCCACCGCCTGGAGTTCGTTGAGCACGAACCGCGGGATGATCAGGGCCGCGTTCAGGAACCCGGCCTCGCACACCCGCGCGATGCGCCCGTCGATCAGCACGCTGGTGTCCACAACGACCAGCGGCACGTCCACATCGTGCGGCACGAACCGCACATAGGGAATCACGAGGTTGAACTCATCCTTCCCGCGCAGCGCGATGACGGTGCAGAGGTAGGTGGAGACGATGAAGAGACCGAGCTGCGACAGGTAGATGATCTGCGGCTCGCCAAACCGGAACAGGGGCGAGGTGCTGATGAAGTACGCGATGAGGGTTCCCATGCCCAGGCCGAACGTGATGGCGGACAGCCCGCGCAGCGAAAAACCCTTCAGGAGGACGTCAACGAGGATGACCAGCGCGCCGAGCAGCAGGCCGATCATCACGGCGAGGCGCCGGTGGGAATCCCACTCCTCGATCGCATAGCACACGAGCCAGCCGCACGCGCCGCACAGCACGAAGAAGACCGAGCGGATGGCGATGAGGGTCTTGTTCATGGCGGGACCGGTTCAACCGCGGAAAAGATAAAAGAGCGCCAGTGGCATGAACGTGCCCACGGCCATCAGGACAAAAAGAATCCGGATGGTGCGCTCGGCTTTTGCCTTTTCAGGATTGTCCGCGTCCATTTCAGTGCCCAGAGCACCAAACCCCGCACCGCATGACAACGCAATACTGGCTGGTTAAATCGGAACCCGAGGCCTACGGGTGGGCCGATCTCGTCCGCGACGGCCGCACCGCCTGGACCGGAGTCCGCAACTATCAGGCGCGCATCCATCTCAACGCCATGCAGCGCGGCGACCGCGTGATGTTCTACGAGAGCGTCACCACCAAGGCCGTGGTGGGTCTCGCCGAGGTCACCAAGACCGCCTTTCCGGACACCACCGCCGACGAACCGGGCTGGGTCGCCGTCGAGCTGAAAGCCCTCGCGCCATTGCCCCACCCCGTCACGCTCGCGCAAATCAAGGCCGACACCCCGCTCGCAAATGTCGCGCTCCTGCGTCAGAGCCGCCTCTCGGTCATGCCGCTGACGCGCGCCGAATTTGAACGCATCGTAAAGCTCGGGGGCTGATGCTGCCTGATTTCGGGTTGCGGATACCGGAAACCGGATCGTTCGAGCCGGCAGAATTTCCGAGCCGTTCATTCAGCGGCCGTATTCATTTCCGACGATCCGGTTTCCGGCATCCGCATTCCGAAATCCAAAATCGCCGGGCTCGACACTCCCCCCCATTTGCCTTTCCAAGGAGCCGTGTCCGTCTCCCTCACCATCCTCGCTCCCGGCCTGCTCGGCGGCTCCGTGGCCAAGGCCGCACGCACCCGCGGCACCGCGTCGCGCATCGCGGTCTGGGCCCGCCGCGCGGAAACCCGGCTCAAGCTCCGGGACCAGCCGTGGTGCGACGCCATCCCGGACACCGCCGAGGAAGCCGTGCGCGACGCCCAATTCGTGGTGATCGCCGCACCCGTTGATCGCATCATCCCGATGGTCCGGCAGATCGCCCCGCACCTCGCTCCCGGCGCCATCGTCACCGATGTCGGCAGCGTCAAGGGCGAGATCGCCCGGCTCGGCCACGCCACGCTGGAGGAACGCGCGCATTTCGTCGGTTCGCATCCCATGGCCGGCTCCGAAAAGACCGGCTGGGAACACGGCAGCTCCGACCTCTTCCTTCACCGCACCTGCTTCGTCACCCCCCTGCCCGGCAGCCACGAGCCCGCGGTGGAGGCCGTGGTGCGCTTCTGGCGCGATCTCGGCGGCGAGCCCGTCACCGTCTCACCCGACCAGCACGACGAGATCGTGGCCCACATCAGCCACCTGCCGCAGGTGCTCGCGTCGGCGCTCTGCGCCTTCCTGGCCAAGAAGGACCCGGCCTGGCGCAACCATGCGGGGGGCGGCCTCCGGGACACGACCCGCATCGCCGCAAGCGATCCCCAGCTCTGGCGCACCATCCTGGAGCAGAACCGCGACGAGATCCTGCGCGCCCTGCGCCAGTACCAGGACGAGCTCCAGACCCTGCATGCCGCGATTTCCAACCGGGACTGGCTCGAGGTGACGGCCCGGCTCGAGCGCGGCAAGGCCTACCGCGACCAGTTCCGCCCGCTGGCTTAACCAGCGGTCAAGGTGGGCGGACACGTCCCGCGCCCGCATGGTAAGCAAGGCGCGGAGCGCCCGGTCCACCTCAGGAGCTCTTGGAATGCAGGCAGGGGACGTGCCTGCCCACCCACCCATTTCCTTAAAAATGCAGGCTGGAAGCCGGCGCGCCTTTTCCCGACGCTAGGCCCCTCCATGCCACTGCCCGACCCGCTGCCTGTCATCCCTTTCACGCGCCCCGTGCGCGCCGAAGTGACGCTGCCCGGTTCGAAGAGCCTGACCAACCGCGCGCTGCTCCTGGCCGCGCTGGGCGACCGGCCGGTGACCCTGACCGGGGCGCTCTTCAGCGAGGATACCCAACTGATGGCGGCGGCCCTCCGCAGCCTGGGGTTCACGGTGGAGGCCAATCCCGCGGCGCTCACGCTGCGCGTTTCAGGGCAGGAGCGGGGCTTCACGGTGGGCCAAGCCGACCTGTTTGTCGGTCTCGCGGGCACCGCGGCGCGGTTTCTCACCGCGCTCTGCGCGGCGGCCCCCCGCGGCGTCTACCGGCTCGATGGCGTGCCGCAGATGCGGACGCGGCCAATGAAGGGGTTGATTGAGGCGCTGCGCCATCTCGGCGCGGACATCCGCTGTCCGGGCGCAGAGGGATTTTTCCCCCTCGAGATTCACGCGCGCGGACTGCAGGGCGGCACGGTCAGCCTCGACGCCAGCGAAAGCAGCCAGCTGCTCTCCGCGCTGCTCATGGTCGCTCCGCTGGCGGCAGGTCCCGTCGAGGTGAACCTCACGGGCAACGTGCGCCGGACGTATGTCGGGATGACCCTGCGGCTCATGGCCGACTTCGGCCTGAAGGCGCCCGCCCAGGCAAACCCGGCGCGGTTCAGCCTGGTTCCGGCCCGCTATGCCGTGCCGGACAGCTACGCGATCGAGCCGGACGCCTCCGCCGCGAGTTATTTTTTGGCGCTGCCCCTGGTGACCGGCGGAACGCTGGCACTGCCCGGATGGCGGCCGCCGGGTACGGGACTGCAGGGTGATTCGGCCTTCGCCGAGGTGCTGGTTCGCGCGCGGCAGCGTCCGGCCGGGGCCCTGCTGACCGAGGATTTTCACGAGATTTCCGACACGTTCCTGACCCTCGCCGCCATTACGCCGCTGCTCGCCGGGCCAATCCGCATCACCGGCATCGCCCACACGCGCAAGCAGGAGACCGACCGGGTCGCGGGCATGGCGCGCGAACTGCGCCGGCTGGGCCAGGAGGTCACCGAGGAGGAGGATTCGCTGGTGATCACGCCGCACCCGCTGAAATCCGGCATCGAAATCGAGACCTACCACGACCACCGTTTCGCCATGAGCTTCGGCATCCTCGGCTGCCACGACCTCCACGGCAACGGGCAGCCGTGGCTCTCGATCCGGAATCCCGGCTGCTGCGCGAAAACCTTTCCCGGTTTTTTTGGGTTGCTGGAGACGCTGCGACAAAAATCGTTGCCCGCCTGATGGCCTCCACCCCCTTCATCATCGTCGCCATCGACGGCGGCGCGGCCTCGGGCAAATCCTCCTCGTCGCGCACCCTCAGCGAGCGCTTCGACCTGCTGCACGTGGACACCGGCTCCTACTACCGCGCACTCACGGCGGAGTTGCTGCGCCTCGGCCTGAAACCGGACAACCTGCCCGCAATCCTGGCCGCGCTGCCCGGCCTGCGGTTCGGCACGCGGCTGAACGGCCGGTCCGCCGAGATGGAGATCGGCGGCCGGGTGGCCGGCGATGAGATCCGCAGCCGCGAGGTCAACGACCAGGTCTCACACTTCGCCGCCATTCCCGAGCTGCGCGCCGCCCTGCTGGCCTACCAGCGCGGCCTGGCCGACGTGGCGCGGGAGCATCGGTACCACGGGCTCGTGATGGAGGGCCGGGACATCGGCTCGGTCATTTTCCCGCAGGCGGACCTGCGGTTCTTCCTGCATGCCGACGCCGTCGAGCGGGAACGTCGCCGCGCGGGTCAGGGCCTGCAGGACCAGATCCGCGAACGCGACCGCATCGATTCGTCCCGCAAGACCTCACCCCTGACCTGTCCGCCGGGGGCGATCTCGATCGACACCACCCACGCCTCGCTGGACCAGGTCGTCGAGCAGATGGCCGCCGCGGTCGCCGCCAAACTCGGCGCGCCATGAGCCGGCTCTACACCCAGGTGGAGATGGAGCCGGTCTACGGCTTTTTCCATTACCTCGCGATCGTCACCTACGACATTTTCTTCCGCGGTGAGGTCACCGGACTGGAAAACCTCCCGACCGAGGGTTCTTTCCTGATCGCCGCCAACCACGCGAGCTTCCTCGATCCCCCGCTGATCGGGAGCCAGGTCCCGCGGCAGATCGCGTATTTCGCGCGCAAGACCCTCTGGAAGCCGGGCATCGCCGCCTGGTGGCTCGATACGGTCGGCACGATTCCGGTGGACCGCGACGGCGGCCAGGACGTGAGCGCCATCAAGCGCGTGCTGCGTGCGCTGAAGGAGGACAAGGGCCTCATTCTTTTTCCCGAGGGCACGCGCTCGCCGGATGGGGGCCTGCAGGCCCCCAAGGCCGGTGTCGGCCTGATTTGCTGCCGTGCGCAGGTGCCGGTCGTGCCGGTGCGGATTTTCGGGTCGTTCGAGGCCTATGGCAAGGGCCGGGGCCTGCGGCTGGGAACGCCGGTGTCCATTGTGTTCGGCCGGCCGATCCCGCCCTCCGCTTATGACGAACCGGGAGCCGGCAAGGAGCGCTACCAGATCGCGAGCGAGCGCATCATGGAGCGCATCGCCGCGCTGCAGCAACCAGTGCTGCCCGTGATCTGAGGCGTCGCAATCATGCGACCCTTTTTCAGGAGGAAACGGAGGGAACTGAGCGAGGCTTATCCTCGGTTCACCCCAATGAAAGGTAGACGGATTAGGCTCCGAACCTTCCGCCCCGTTCTAACACGAAGATCGCCAAGCGTCGCAAAGGTCGGAGCGAACCCTCACTCCTTCGCGCGCTTTGCGGCCTTGGTGATCAATTCTGGCCAGCTCCGTTGCTTCCGTTTCCTGTAAAGGACCCGGAAAGAGGTCACTCCAAACCCGAGGCCTTGCGGGCGCGTTTCAGGACCACGCTGGCCACGGCGCGGGCGCGCTGGGCGCCTTCCCGCAGGACGTTTTCCACATAGTCGGGATTGGCCGCGAGTTCGGCGCGGCGCGCGCGCGCGATGGCAAAATAGGTCCAGTAGTGCTCGAAGAGCGCCTTCTTCAGGTCGCCGTAGCCGAGACCGCCGGCCCGGAGCCGGTTTTCGTAGTCGAGCGCAACATTGGCCGGGGCGAACAACCGCAACAGCTGGATGGCGAGGTTCTTGTCCGCATCGGGCTTCGGCTCGGCCGGCGTGCGACTGTCCATCTTGATCCCCATGATCTTTTTCCGGAGCGCCGCCTCATCGCCGAAAATCTCGATGATGTTGCCGTAGCTCTTGCTCATTTTCTGGCCGTCGAGACCGGGCACCACGGCGACCTCGTCGCGGATCTCCGACTCGGGCACGACGAACGTCTCGCCGTAGGCCTCGTTGAACTTGATGGCGATGTCGCGCGTCATCTCGACGTGCTGCTTCTGGTCGCGGCCGACCGGCACGCGCCGGGTGTCGAAAAGCAGGATGTCGGCGGCCATCAGCACCGGGTAGGCGAAGAGGCCGAAGTTGGCCGCGATGCCCTTGGCGGTCTTGTCCTTGAAGCTGTGGGCGCGCTCCAGGAGGCCCATCGGCGTGAGGGAGCCGATCATCCAGGTGAGTTCGCAGACCTCGGGAACATCGCTCTGGCGCCAGAAGATGCTGGCCTGCGGATCGAGCCCGCACGCGAGCCAGTCGAGCGCAATGCCCCGGGTGTGGGCCCGGCGCTCGGCCGGGTTCGTGACCGAGGTCATCGAGTGGTAATCGGCGATGAAGTAGAAGCAGTCGCCGCGCACCTGGGCCTCGATGGCCGGGCGCATGGCACCAAAGTAATTGCCGATATGGAGCGAGCCGGAAGGCGTGATGCCGGTGAGGGTGCGCATGGGAACGGCAAGCTTCGCGGAAGGCGCGGGCGGGCGTCAATCCCGGCGCGGCAGGGTCGTGAGCTGCTGGCGGCTGTGCGCGATGGTCGCGGGCGGCAGGTAGCCGCCGAAGGCGGTGAGCGGCATCACCAGCGCCCGCGGGCCCAGCAGCGTGCCGGGCTGGAGCACGGCGTTGCAGCCGACCTCGGCGCGGTCGCCGACGATGGCGCCGAATTTTTTCAGGCCGGTGTCGGCCACGGCGCCGCCGGGCAGGTGGATCGTCACGTTCTTCTGGTCGAGCCGGACGTTCGAGCAGATCACGCCCGCGCCAAAATGCGCGCCGTTGCCGAGGATGGAATCGCCCACGTAGTTGAAGTGCGGCGCCTGCACCCGGTTCATCAGCAGGCAGTTCTTGAACTCGCAGGCATTGCCGAGGACGCCGTGCTCGCCGACGATCACGTTGCCGCGGACGTAGGCCCCCGGCCGGATCTCGGTGTGCGCCCCGATCCAGGCCGGCCCGATGATCGTGGCCGTCGCCGGGAGCTTGACGGTCGGATGCAGGTAGACAAATCCCTCGACGTGCACGCCCGGCGGCAAGTTCGGCAGCGGCTGGTCGAACGAATGGGCAGCGAGCGCCGGGCCGATCCCCTTGATCCATTCCCACGGCGCGGCCTGCGCGGGGAAAAACGCCGCGAACGGCGCCAGCGACGCAGGCAGGGCGAAGAAATCGGAGGCTTTCACGCGGCCAGCGTGCACAAAAAAGCCGGCGAGGAACAGCGGCTTTTTGCGGGATTCCTGGCTCTCATTCTGAGCGGAGCGAAGAATGACAGGCGAGGGAGTCCTACCCGCGGACAAAACCCAGGTCGAGCGGCGTGACGACGATGCGGCCGCTGCGCGACGTGAGCTTCACCCCGCCCGCACACGGCACGATCGCCACCACCTCGTTGAAATCACGCGGGATCGCGGCGACCGCGAGGATATGAGCAATGCGCAGGGGTTTGTCCGGCGACAGGGTCACCGCCGTCGGCGCGCCGGTCCGGTTCAGGGAGTTGGCCTGCGCCGACTCCGCGAGTCCGAGATGATAAAACGCCGTCACGTCCTCGACCCCGAGCACGTTCACGTGCCGGCCGTTCCAGGGCGGGTAATGGCGGCCGCCATTGGAGAACCAGAGGATGGTCTCCCGCAGGATCCGTGGATTTTTGATCACGAAGAACACATAGCCCGAACCCGGCAGAGAGACCGCGCTCCACGCGAAGGGCAGGCTCGCATCGCTGACCAGCTCGACCAATTCCTCATAACCGCGTCGCGCCGGAAAGCGGCTGATGTCCGCCATGCCGCCATCACGGGCCGGCACGCGCTTCAGCGAAGTGAACATCGCACCGGTCTTCAGATGGGAATATCCCCGGGCTGCCGGTCGCTCCCACGCCACCGGCACCACGTGACCGCGCTTGAACGCACTCGTTGAAATGTACCCGGCGCCCGGCTCGTCCGGAAAGCATAGCATCGGGTGCGTACCGACCGGCATCGGCCCGCGGAAGCCGGACAGCACGTGCTCGCAATAAACCGCCGTATGTCCGTCGCGCAGGATCAGGCGCTTGTCCACGCGCCCGCGACGCGCCCACAGCTGCATCGAGGCATGGAGACACAGGGCATCGTCCGCGCGTCGGAGGGATCGGATGGTCCAGTTGCGGTTGGCGGTCTCGCCATGCGGCGGGTGGCGCTCGCCGCGGAACGACCCGGCATTGCCGCCAAACGGCGCGCAGAAGAAATCCCCGCGCAGCACCTTTAGCATCGCCGGTGTGCCTGGGAGCGACTCCTTCGACCAGGGGGCGATGGCGAACGGCTGCACCACCCGTCGGCCCAGCCGAAACTCCACCGGGGCCAGCTGGCCGCCGGTCCGGGTGAGAAAGGCCTTCACCCGGTTGCTCGCGAAGCTCCAGCCTCGTTGGCCGGCCTGAAGTATAAGGGAGGGTTTCATGGGGAAAGATGCGTCCGGACTAGCGGTGCTTTCAAAACCAGGGTCAAACGTTTGTCATTCTGAGTGCAGCGAAGTCTAACCGCTTGGGTCTGGTTCGACATTCGGTACGATTTCACCGGAGACTGCGGTGCGATCCCACGGGATTTGTCACTGCGTTCAGAATGACACTCCCCCCTATCCCTTCGCCGGCGGGTTCACCGCGGCGGCGCGGAAATCACCGGGTGCGCACAGTTCACAGTCCTTCGTGCCGAGCCGGGCGTCGTCCATGCCGAGCTTCTGGCGGATGGCAATCAGCTCCTTGAGCTTGGCCGGGCCGAACGAATGCAGACCGCTGCCGAGCTGCGACGCGATCCAGACGGTTTTGCAGTACGCGTCGATGTTCTCCATCTTCCAGTACGCGTCCTCCGCATCGTTGCCCCACGTGATCACCCCATGGTTCTGCATAAGGACGACCTGATGGTCGACGCCGACATGGCCGACCGCGCTCGCGTTCTCCGGCGTGCCCGGGGTCTGGTATTCAGCCAGGCCGATCTTTCCGATGAAAACCTCCGCCTCAGGAATCAGGCAGGGCGGCGGCACGACCGAGGCCACGGCAAACGCGGTCGCATGCGGCGGGTGGGCGTGCACGCAGGCGCGGGCCTTCGGCTGGCGCTTCATGATGCCGAGATGCGTCAGCGCCTCGCTCGTGCGTTTCTTGGTGCCCGCGACCTGCCGGCCTTCCAGGTCGATCAGGCACATGTCGGCCGGCTGCATGAATCCCTTCGAGATCAGCGTCGGCGTGCAGAGGACCAGGTCATCGCTCACGCGGACGGTGATGTTACCCCCGTTGCCATCGACGTAGTCCTTTTCCCACATCCGCCGGCCGATGTCGCACATCTTGGCCTTGATCGCCTCCAGCGCGGGCGAATTAAAGAACTTTCCGACCGAGGCGGGATCTTTCAGGTCCACGGCATGGGCGCAGCCGCAATCAGCCTTGGAGACGGCGGAGGCCGGGCGGGCGGGAAGGCGGCGGCTGCGCAGGAGGTCGCGGGCCGATGGCGTGAGGATCGCGTCGGCCGGGATGGAATCGAGGCTGGCGCCGGAGCGCAGCAGCTGTTCGACATCCGAGGCAGTGATGACCTTTCGCATGGGGAGAGGGGGTTGAATCAGACTTTGGCGCGGGAGCGCCGGTTGAACTCTGTCTGGGCCAAACGCGGCGGATTGGGGATAATCCGCCCTACCTTCCGGACAATGAGCGCAGGCTTCATTGGGGCGGTTGGTGAAAGGCTTCGTCAATGATGGCGGCGCAGTAGGCGTCCACCGGTGTCGGTCCGGCGAAGGGCTTGGAGGCCTCCGAGCCCTCGGTGAAGCCCACGATGCTCCCCACCCCGGCGCCGAGCGCATCGTAGACCACGAGCCCCGCCTCGGAAGGCTGAGGGGCCGCCGGTTTCGCGTACTTCGCCGTGTTCCAGGGCTGCACGAGCAGGAAGCGCCCGCCGAGGTAGGCGGGATCCTGGCGGCTGAGGGTGACTTTGCCGATGACGTGGCCGAGTCGCATGGTTCAGGAAGCGTCGTCGAGAATCGCGATGACGGAGTTGCGGAGCGGCGAATGGGCGTCGCCGACATGGGCGCGGACTGCCGCGCCGTCCGTTGAAACGAGCACGCGCTGATGCTGGCCGGCCCCGTGCGGGTCGAGCGCCAAGACCGGGGCGCCTTCCGCCCCGCCGTGCTCATTGAGCGGCTGGCAGATGACCGTGCGGCAGCCGTGCATGCTGGGGTGGCACACGGTCGAGACGATCACTCCGTCAATGCGCGCAAGGAGCATGGCGTTACTTTTTGGCCGGTTTGGCCTCGGGATAGATCGTCCGGTTGAGCACATCGACGGCGTCGACGATGCCCACCACCACGGCGTCCACCGGCAGCGTCTGCATGCCGGCCGCCTGGCGCGCCGAGCTGCCCTGGCAGAACAGGACGGTCTCGCCCTGCCCCGCGCCGAGCGAGTCCACGGCGACGACCGTGTTGGCGCCCGGGCGGAACTGGGTGGGATTGGCTTCGTCCACGAGCAGCGGACGCAGCAGCAGGAGCTTCCGCCCCTGCATCGCCTCGTCCTTCTTGGTTGAGACGACGTTGCCGATGACACGTGCGAGGAGCATGGCGGGGTTATTTGGCGGACTTGGACAGGGCGGCGGCGACGTCGTCATGCGGGCGGGCGATGACCTGCACGCTGACAACTTCGCCGGCAAGACGGGCAGCCTGGGCGCCGGCGTCGGTGGCGGCCTTCACGGCGGCGACGTCACCGGTGACGACGGCGCTAACGAGCGCGTGGCCGACCTGGCGGACGGGACCGGCAAGGGTGACGTTGGCTGACTTCAGCATGGCGTCGGTGCCAGCAATGAGGGCCGCAAGGCCCCGGGTTTCGAGGAGACCAATGGCTTTCTGGGACATGGGAAAATGATTAGGAGTTGGGGTGAGGAGAAGGAATCAGCCGGTGGTGGCGCCAATCCATTTGCCGAGCTGGCCGAGGTCCTCATGCGGGCGCGGGATGACCTGCACGCTGATGACCTCGCCGACCTTGGCCGCGGCTTCGGCGCCGGCGTCGAGGGCGGCCTTCACGGCGGCGACATCGCCGCGGAAAAAAGCGGTGACGTAGCCGGAGCCAATCTGCTCCCAACCGGTCATCGTGACGCTGGCGGCCTTGAGGGCCGCGTCGGACGCTTCGAGAAGGGCGCAAAAGCCCTTCGTTTCAATCATGCCTAGTGCTTCGTGTGCCATGGGGGAATAGGTTTAAGTTTCAGGTGTTAAGCTTGGGCGGATCAGAGGCCGACCTGCGTGAGCAGACCGGCGTGGGGCCGGGCGATGACATGGGAGCAGACGAGCTCACCGACGCGCTTGGCGGCGTCGGCGCCGGCATCGACGGCGGCCTTGACGCTGCCGACATCGCCCGTGACGACGACGGTGATGAAGCCGCCGCCGATCCGGATCGAGCGACCGAGGGTGACATTGGCCGCCTTGACCATGGCGTCGCTGGCTTCGACGCTGCCGACAAAGCCGCGGGTTTCTACCATTCCGATGGAATCATTCATGTTTTTGGGTGTTAAGAGGGTTGAACGGGCAGGAAGTCGATGGACCGGTCAGAGTTTGGTCAGGATTTGGGCCACGCCTTCGCTGGGGCGGGCAATGACAAAGGCGGAGATGAGCTTGCCGACCGACTCGGCCGCCGCGCGGCCGGCCGCAACCGCGGCGGTGACAGCGGCAACATCGCCCTCGAAGATCACGGTGATATAGCCACCGCCGAGTTTCTCCTTGGCGATGACGCGCACGCCGGCGGCCTTGCAGGCGGCGTCGGTGGCGGCGGTGACGGCGGTGAAGCCCTGCGTCTCGATCAAGCCGAGAGCTTCGGGTGTTTTGGTTTTATCGGTCATGGGATGGGCCCGGCGTCCGGGGATGAAGACAACGTCCTGTTCGAGCAAAGGCTGGTACTCCCGCGGGCTTTCGATCACGCCCCACGCCCCCGCATCGGGCGAATCGAGGACCTCTCCCGTGAAAGAGACCTTCATCTCCTCCGCCAGGCGCCGCGCCGATTCGAGTGCAATGGCCACGGAGGCCGAGTCGCCCGTCAGCTTGAGGAAAAGCCCGTAGTAATCGTTGAGCTCGGCCTGCAGCACGCGGACGAGCGCCGCCTTCTCGACGCGGTCGAGCACGACCAGCGCGGCGCCCAGCGAGTGAATCTCGAGCAGGGCGACGGCGGGGGGGGTGAGCGTGGCGGCGGCCATGGGGCATGGTCAAAGCTTCGCGGCGGTCGCGCGGAGAAAGTCGCGGAGCACGAGCGTCTCGGAGACATTGTCGCTCTCGTTGCAGTGCTCCCAGTCGATCCAGATGTACTCGACGCCGATCCAGCCGCGGTAGGCGGCTTTCGCCATCGCGGCGAGCATCCGGGGATAGTCGATGGTGTTCTGCGCGAAGTTGCACTGCAGGCGCCCGCGGCAGGCCCCGCGCATGTGGACGTGGCTCGCGTGCCGGACCAGCGGCTCGATGCTGCGGTCGGCAATGCCGGCGCGCGTGAAATGCGTGTAATCGAGCGTCAGCGTCAGGCCCGGGACCCGCCGCACGAGGTCCGCGGTTTCCTCCGGCGTGGTGACGATCGAGCCCACGTGCGCCTCGGTGCCGAACACCAGCCCGGCCGCCCGGCTCTGCTCCACCCGCCAGGCGAGTTCGGCGGCGGAACGCGCCAGCGAGGCGTCGCGGCCCTCTTCCGCGAAGACGACTCCGGGGAGCGTGGTGATGTGCCGGGAACCAACCGCCTCGGCGTACTCCAGCGTCCGCAGGAACCAGTCGCGCGCCTTCCGGCGACGGCGGGCATCCGGCTGGTTGATGGCGAAGGGCGTGAAATCGGGCGCCATCTGCAGGAACACGTCGGCGGCCGCGAGGCCGCGGTCCACGAGCACGCGCTTCAGCCGACGCGCGCTGGCGGCGGGACGCTTGAACTCTGTCGAGGGCCAGAGATGCGAGCGTCCCTCAAACAGGCCGAGGTCGACCCCGGTGAAGCCGAGGATGGCGATGAGGTCCAGCGCGTGGGCGTGACTCAGGAGCGGAAAGGTAAAATCGGCGCAGGCAAATTTCGCTTTCATGGGGTTGGAGTTTTTTTCTGAAAGGCGGTCGGACCGGCGGACTGCCACTCCGCCGCGGTCAGGTAACCGCAGTCGACCGTGAGCGAGGTGCCGGTCACGCCGGCGGAATCCTCGCAGCTGAAGTAGAGGATGGATTTCGCCACATCGAAGGGCGAGAGCGAGACGCCCATGGGCACGCGCCGCAGGCGCTCGGCGAGCGCGGCCGACGGATCGGGCCGGACGTTGAGGTGCTCCCAGAGCATCGGGGTCTCGGTGATGCCGGGGCAGACGCAGTTGCAGCGGATGCCGTGGGCTGCGTAGTCGAGCGCGATCGAGCGGGTGAGGCCCAGGATGGCGTGCTTGGTCGTCGTGTAGACGGGGGTGCGGGCCTGGCCGACAAAGCTGCTGATCGAGCCGACATTGACGACGTAACCCCGGCGGGCCGACTGCAGCAGCGGGAACGCGTGTTTGAAGGCGAAGAACATCGACTTCACATTGACCCCCATCACGCGGTCCCATTGCGCCTCGGAATATTTGTGCAGGTCGCCGATCTCGACCATACCGGCGTTGTTGACGAGGATGTCGAGCCGACCGAAGGCCGTCGCGGTGTCCGTGATGGAACGAGCGACGTCCGCCTCGGAGCTGACGTCACAGGCGAGCGCGAGAGCGGCACCGGGAGCGCGGCGGTTGATGCGGGCGGCGATCTTGCGGCCGAGTTCGAGCCGGCGGCCGACGACGGCCACCCTGGCGCCTTCCTGCGCGAACAATTCCGCCGCGGCCTCGCCGATGCCCGACGTGGCGCCGCTGATCCAGGCAACGCGGCCCGCCAGCCGACCGTGAGTTTGGGGAGATTTGGACGTTTTAGTGCTCATCAGGACAGGGTCAAAGCCGGCAGACGCGCCGCCATTTTTCCTGGAACGAGGGTTGGTCGAACACCGCCGGGTTCACCACTCCGTGCGGTCTCTTCCCGAGCGAAAGATCGACCATGCCCTGGCAGGCGGCGCGGCCGATGTCGCGGAAGAGCTCGTTGGTCCACGCGATGCAGTGGGGGGCGAACAACACGTTGTCCAATTCGGCCAGCCGCGGCGGCGCCGTCACCGGCTCCTGCGCAAAGCAGTCCAGCGCGGCTCCGGCCAGCTGGCCGGCCTTGAGGGCGTCGTAGAGCGCGGCCTCGTCCACGATCCCGCCGCGCGCCGTGTTCAGCAGGTAGGCGGTGGGCCGCATGAGCGCCAGCTGTGCGGCGCCGACCAGGCCGCGCGTCTGTTCGGTCAGGGGACAGTGGATCGAAACGAAATCCGATCCGCGCATCAGTTCATCCAGCGAGACCTTTCGCGCCCCCGCCTTGGCAGCGGTCGCCTCGTCCACAAAGGGATCGAACACGAGCGGCGGGTTCATGCCCCAGTTGGCCAAGAGCTGAAGGACGGTCCGGGCGATGCCGCCAAGGCCGATCAGGCCCAGGGTGCGGTCGCGAAGCTCGCTGCCCATGTAGCGCGAGCGGGCCTCCCACTTGCCCGTGCGGATGAGCTGGTCCTTCGCCCGCACGTGATGGCTCAGGGCAATCATCCAGCCGACTGTCGCCTCCGCCACCGGCCGGTCCACGGCGCCCGCCGTGATGAAGACTGCGACGTCCGCCGCCGTGCAGGCCGGCACGTCCACGGAGTCGTAGCCCACGCCGAAGCGCCCCACCGCGACAAGGTCCCGGGCCTGCGACACGGAGTGGGCCGTGACCCGGGGCGTCAGGACAATCACGCCATTGGCGCCCGCAAGCTGATCCGCACCAATCTCGGGACGGTGCTCGGTGAACGCCGCCTGCCGGAGGTGCGGTAACGCGCCGAGCACGGACAGGCCGATATCCTCGTATTTCGTACGCCCGGTGGCGCCGAAGAAATCGGCGGTGAGCTTGACGTGGAATGGCGCAGGCATGATGCGGAATACTTCAGGCGCTCCACGCCATCGCGGGCTCCACCGCGCAGGCCTCCTCGACCACGATGCGCTCGGGTTTCGGGCCGGCATAGACCCAGATCATGCCCATCGGCGCACCGCTCTCGTTGATGAAATAATGCACCCGGCCGCGGGGCTGCAGCGCAGTGGCCTGCCCGTCCATCGTGTAGCGCCGGCCCTCGACCACACACGTGGCTTGGCCCTCGACGATACAGATGGACTCGTCGAAGTCGTGCAGGTGCGCCGGCAGCCGTCCGCCCGGCTGAAACAGCCCGTACCCTCCGCTCATCTCCAGGCCCGGCACGAGGTCGGCGTTGAAGTAGTCGATGAACGCGGCGTTGTTGCCCGGCGAGTAACGCTCAACCTTCCCCGCATAGGTGACGCGCTCGGCCCCGGGCTGCGTCCGGGTGGCCTCCGGCATGGTGCGGCGCGGGAAAAACGCATTCACCAGCTCGCGGGCCGGATTTGACGAGGCCATCGCAATGTGAAAAACCGCCGGCTTCGCACGGGAGAGATTGGTGACGCGGTGGGCGAGGCCGCGCGGGACGGTGACATTGTCGAGCGGGCCGACCTCGTAGATCCGGCCCTCCACGTCGACGAGCGCCCGGCCCTGCAGCAGCGTGATGGACTCCGCGAAAGTGTGCCGGTGACAGGGCAGCTGGGCACCGGGCTGGAAGGTGACGAGGCCGGTGGTCAGGTTGCGCGCCTGGTTGTGCGCTCCCACCATGCAGTCGAATTGGATGCCGGGGGCGATGGCGAGCTGGGGGCCGCTGCCCCGGGCATTCATCACCTCCGGGCGGTCCGGCCGGAATTCGGGCGGGGCGCATTTGACCGCCTGCTCCGCGGCGAGGGCGGACGGGCTGTTTTCCAGGGTGAAGCTCGCGCGGATCTGGCGGTCGCGGCCCTGGGAGCCGAGCATCTTGTGCAGGCTGCGCAGCATGAGGCCCGCGTCGAGGCCGAGGCCCAGCATGGCGAAGCCCTGTTCGCGCCGTTGGGCGAGATTGGCCTCATCGGTGGCGATGATGCCGCAGTGCTTGCCGGCCTGGCGGAGGGCGTCCTTCGCCCGCCCGATCAGCTCGGCGACGCCCGGGCCCTCCCATTTGCCGGGGAAGCCGGCGGTGGAAGAGAGGTCGGCCGGGCCGAAAAAGAAGAGATCGGAGCCCTTGACCTTCGCGAGCTCCGTGACGTTCTGCACGGCCCGCACCGTCTCGATGATCGGCACCACGAGCACATGCGCATCCGCCTCGCCGGCATGCTCGACAAAGCACTGGCCCCAGCACGTGGCGCGCTCGGCGCCGATGCCGCGGATGCCCGCCGGCGGATACGTGGCCGCGGCAATGGCGGCTTCCAGCTGCAGCGGCGTCTCGATCCAGGGGATGACCACGCCGTCGGCCCCGATGTCGAGGGCGCGCTTGATGAGCGCGGGGGAGTTCTCGGCCAGGCGCACCAGCACGACCGTGTCGCTGCGCACGGCAGCGCGGATGTGCTCGACAATTTCCTTCCAGTCGAGGTGGCCGTGCTCGGCGTCAATGGTCACCCAGTCCAGACCGAGCGACACCGCCATCTCGCAGATGCTGGCCGACTCCAGCGTGATCCACAGCCCGTAGACGGGCTGCCGGGACGACAGTTTCGCGCGCAGGCGCTGGATGGCGGTGACTTTCATGAAAGCAAAGCAGTGCGGCGAGGGGACGCCGTGGGGTTGGGGTCACGACGACACTAGCGCATTGCCTCACTGGCGGACATGGACACTCTGAGCGTTTTACTGGGTTTTTTGAGCAACCCCACTCAATGAGCGAAGACCCCAAAAGCTTTCACCGTTACCTCCTCGCCGACTCGAAAGACCGTGACTGGGGCATCTATGCGACCTCCGCCGGCTACGTGGCCATCGATCCCGGGGCACCCTACCCGCCGCCGGGCCACCCGAAGAGCCACGCGTTCAACTGGGAGGAGGGCCGCCAGCTCGACGAACTTCAGGTCCATTTCATCACCCGCGGCAACGGCCTCTTCGAGTCGGCGGCCGAGGGTGGCCGGCCCCGGAAGATCGGCGCCGGCGGGGCGTTCGTCCTGTTTCCCGGCGTCTGGCACCGGTATGCGCCGCTGCCGCAGACCGGCTGGCTCGAATATTGGATCGCCCTGAAGGGCGACTACGTGGACCAGCTGCTCCGGAGGAAATTATTCTCGCCGAGCCATCCGGTGTTCACGCCGTCGGACAGCAGTCCCCTGCTCCGGCTCTTCACGGAAGTCGTGGCGTGCCTGCGCCATCACCCGGTGGGCACGTCGCGCGTGCTGGGTTCGCTCGCCGGGCTGATCCTGGCGGAGTTGCAAACGGGCACGGTGGCCGTGCCCCCGGCAGGGAACCGCACGGAGCTCCTCGTGCATGAGGCCAAGCTGATGCTGGGCCAGCATCTCGAGGAGGAAGTCGACCTGGAGGTCATGGCGAAGAAGCTGAGCGTGGGCTACCATTGGCTGCGGCGGGCGTTCAAGCAGGAGACCGGCCAGTCGCTGCACCAGTACCGGCTGCAGCTCCGGCTGAGCCGCGCGAAGGTGCTCCTCAAGAACTCCGACGCAACCGTGGAGCAGATTGCGCAGCAGACCGGGTTCGCCGACCCATATTACTTCTCGCAGATCTTCAAGCGGAAGACCGGCCTTCCGCCCACGAGCTGGCGGAAAACGGAAACCGGCGCCATCCCGATCTGAGCCTGCGGGGGGAGCCTACGGCAACTGCGCCAGCATCTCGGGCGTGGCGAGCTCGTAACTGATCTTGCCCTCCATGATTTCGCGGAGGGCGGTATCCTCGGCGGAGAGTTTTTCCAGCGACTCCACCAGGGGGCGGTGGCCGCGGCGCAGCTGTTTCACGCGGCGCGAGACCACGTTCACCAGGATGTTGGGGTCATCGATCAGCTTGAGCGCCGCTTTCAGGTATTCGTCTCTCATGGGCGGGAGTTCGGCCGGGCAGCGGCGCAGTTCGGGAGTTTGATGATGTTCATGGCTGAGTTCGTCATTCTACGAACCGGCCGGCCTGAACACGACTCCTAACCCCGGGTGCGGGTATCCACCCGGTGAAATCATTCGGGGGCCATCCGCTTAGGATGTTTATAAGCGCGCGACGCCCCGAAACCCGATACCGGCTGCAGGAGTAAAGCGCCGACTCAGCGCCGGCGGCGCCGCACCACGGCCCCCAACGTCAGCAGGCCGGTGCCCAGAAGCGCCCAGGTCGAGGGCTCGGGCACCGGGGTGAAGTTCAGCATCAGGTCATTTCCGCTCTGGGAAACGGAGAAATGGCCGGTCGTATTGGTAAAATTGGACTGATCGATGATAAAGGCGGTGGAGCTGAAATTGCTGATGCCCGAGCCGGTCGAGACCAGCAGCCAGGAATAGCCCTGGCCCCCGTTGAAGTTTGCCGCATTGCCCGCCTGGTTGGTGGCCGGGTCGAACGAGTAGAGGTGGATGTAGAATTCGTTGCCTGCGGTCGCCGTGATCGCGAGGCTGCCGCTGATACTGAGCAGGCTGTAGCCGGTGCCGGCCACCCCGGCGGCGTCGGAGATGGAGAAATTCAGGCCGCCGGTGCTGAGGGTATGCCCGAAGGTGAGCGACGTGCCCCCGCCAAAGGTCAGCGTGCCGACCGCCGGCACATTCGCTCCCACCGCGTCATCCGCGACGGTGGCGATGCCCGGGGCCAGCAAGGCGCCGCCCTGGACGGTGAGATTGCCACCCGGTGAAAACGTGCCGAAACCGGCGAGCGTGCCGCCGGTCAAAGTGATGGGATTGGTGAGCGTGACACCCGTGTTCGCGGCCAGGCCGCCGCTGACGGTCACTCCACCAGACCCGAGGGCGGAGCTGTTGCTAGCGACAATGGAGCCTGTACTCGTGATCGTGGTGCCCCCGCCATAAGCGTTCGCACCGCTGAGCACGAGGTTGCCCCCGTCGACCTTCAAGGCGCCCGCACCCTGGATCGTGCCGTGGAACTCCGGGTCGGTCGCCAGCTCGAAGGTGAGCAACGTGCCGGTGCCGAGGTTGATCACGTTGCCCGAATTGGGCTCGTCACTCGTGAAACCGGCAATTGTCGGACTCGAATTGTTCGCGAACGTGAGCGTCGAGCCGGCCGCGAGCGCCACGTCACTCAGCGACGGACTGCCCCCGGCGTAGGAGAAATCGGCGGTCGCCCCGGTCAGCGACATCTGCGCCACCTGGGGACTCATGCTCGTGAAATAAACGGTGCTGCCTGCATTGGCGGTGAGGGCGCTGTCGCCCAGGCCGTTGGCATTTCCAACGGTCAGGGTCGTGCCCTTGACGATGGTGAAGCCGGAATAGGTGTTGTTGCCCGTGAGCGTCACGGGGCCGTCGATCAGGAGTTCTCCCGCGCCATAGGAGTTGCTGATCGCGCCGCCCAAAGTCAGGGTGTAGGGTGAACCCGTGTAGTTGAGTTGGAGCCCGCTGTAAGGCACGGCAATGTCATTGGAGAGCGTCACCGCACCGCCAAAGGGTTCCAGTCCCACCGCGGCGGTGGTGGGCGCGACGGCCACAGCCCCGGTTCCAAGCGAACCGCTGTTTCCGACATAAAGATAGCCGCTGTTCAGGGTCGTGCCGCCGGAATAGGCATTCGCATTGGGCAGAATGACGGAAGAGATGCTGCCGTAACTTTCAAGCGGGCTGGCCAGGCCAATGCTGACGGCGTTGCTGCCCGTGAGCGATGGAGAGGTCACCGTGACCTGGCCGCCCTTGACGCCGGAAAACTGGAAAGTGCCGCCATAGGGCGTAATCGAGCCCGAGTAGGTGACAGCCGTCGCAGAGCCGAGGAAGACCTCCCCACTGGTCCCCGAAAGATCGATGGTTCCGCTGATGGTCCGGGCCGAATTCGGGGTAAAGTAGTCAAAACCGAGCACGATGGGGCTGGTGGGCGTCCCCGTGGCGGTCATCAGGCTGATGAAGTTTTGCGGCCCGGTACCCGTGTCCGCGATCGTTGAATTCACCGTGTTGCCGACGTAACCCCCGCCGGAATCCTGCCCGATGTAGAAGGTCGAGGCGGGCAAAGGCGTATCAAAGATCAGCACCGACCCGTCCATGTGCGTGGCGCCCGTGTAGGTCAGGCTGCCGCTCAGGATCAGGGTCAAGGGTGCGTTGCCGGGATTGAGGAGCAGCTGGTTGGGTTGCGCGACGGAAAGATAGGTGTCGTTAACCAGCGCGCTCGTCACGGTCAGCGTTCCGCCCCCGCCACCAAAGAAATAGGCCGTGCCGTAGTGCTGATTCAGTCCTCCCGGCGGTATGATCTGGCCCGATAGAATTGCCGTCGTCGCGGAGCCCAGACCAATGAAGGTGTTATATCCAGTCTGGAAATTGGTGAGGTCGATCGTATCGGGAAAAGTCACTGCGGCACCCGACGTGGTGTCGAAGCCCAGTGTGCCGTAGAAGCTGCCCGGCGAGATCAGGCCCGAGCCCAGGAATGCGGCCACATGGGTGGCATAACTGCCGCCCAGCCCGAGGTAGTTGCCGGAACCGGTTCCGATATCCTCGATGGTCGAGAGCTGCGAAAGACCCGCCCCGTCGAAGATCACCGATATGTTGTCCTCCAGATCGATCCGGGAAATGTTCGTGAGCGAACCCTGGACGATCACCAGCGAATTGCTTCCGCTGCCGCCCGTGCTGCCGAAATCGAGGCAGACTCCGGGAGCGCTGCCGGCCAGGTTGCCCGCAAAAGTGGCGGTCGTGTTGGGATTGAGATCGATTTCCTGGTCTGAATCGTACGCGACCGAGGTAACGTTCCCGCCGAACTTCAGGCTGGCTTGCGGCGAGTAACCGTAATTGGGGATTTTTGCCCCGATGACCACCGAATTGCCGGTGGTGTTATCGCCGACGACAAGGCTGTTCCCAAGGGTGATCGAGCTGCCCGTGGCGATCAAAAGCGTGGTCCCATCCCCCAGCGTCAGCGTCCCCGTCCCCACCGGCGTACCGGTCGCCCCGAGCATGAGTGCACCGTCACCGGATAAGGTCACCCCGCCGCTAAAGGTGCTCGATCCGCTGTTAAGAGCAAAAATGTCGCCGTAGTTGCTCGCCAAGAGGAGGGTGTTCGAACTTCCGCCGGCAATCGCACCATTCACCGTGATGGGACCGCCCGTCCATGTCTGGGTCGCGGAAAGTGAAACCGGCGCATTGATGACCAGCGAGCTGACACCATCCCCGTTGCCTGATAGGGTGATGCCGTTCGCGCCAAGGGTCAGAGTCTGGCTGCCGTAAATGACCGGAGAAACGCTGTAGCTTGCGGAGGAAGCCTGCAGTCCCAGAAAATTCGCCGCCGCATCCAAGTTGAGGCGGGTGCTGCTACTGTCGTTGAAGACCAGGGTGCGTGTACCATTGGCCGGCGGCACCGTGCCGTTGTCCCAGTTGGTGGCACTGCTGAAATTATCATCCGGAAATCCGCCGCCCCAAATGGCAGTCTGGGCATGCCCAGCCGACACGACGACAGCCAACCCGATCACGCAGGAGGCGCAAAAACTTAACTTGGCGCGGGACACTTCAAAATTCGTATGCAATCGAATTGCGCAATCAAGGTTGGATTTTACCGCTCGGCGACAGAAACCCCGCCATGCATTTTGTGCATGCTAGGCAGGGCGCGCTGCGCCTGTCATCAATCGCGCCGGTCGAATCGGGGGGCCGAACCGAGCCCTTCCACAGACTTGCACCCCTGCGCGGAACCGCTTGCTTTGGATCCAGTCGTAGCGAGCGCCCGTTCCATTCATCGCGATCGGCCAAGTCCTCCGCCTCCCCTCCACGTGAATTCCACCATCGTCCGCTCCCTGCTCCGGCTGGCCATTGTTTCCGTGTCGGGGCTGGCCGGGGTCTCACTGCCCGCGCAAACCCACACGGCCTCCGCCATCCTCCACTCCCAGTCCATCGATCTTTTTCCGTCCTCGCCGGCTCCGGCAGCCGGTAGTTCGAGTGTCACGACGTATTTTTCGACCTACAACGGCGTGTATGGTGATTTTCTCAACGACCCCAACAATGGCGGGTTGATCAGTGGCGAATTGCGGCCGCGCAGCGGTTCGCCGGGCGTTTACGAGGGGGCCTACGCCTTCGTCAGTTCCGGCACCCAGATCGACTACGGGTCCTTCACCACCTCTGTTCCAACCACGGACGCCGATGGCAACGGCGTCCCTGACGTGCTCCAATACAATTACGCCGGCTCATTCACGGGAACCGGCACAGGTCAAAGCGCCTCGCTCGGCGGGCCGAGTTTCAACGTGTCGCTGCAACTGACGCGCGCCGCAAACTCCGAAACGGGCACCTACACGCTGACCACTTCGGTGACCGGAGGCCTGACGAATGTTGCGACCGGCACATTCTCCCTCGTGACCTATCAGGGCAGCGTCACCTACACCCGCGGAACCACCAATTCGATGACACTTTCGGTGACCGGAGTCGTCGCCGGGGGCAACACCCTGACCGGCACCACGACCTAAACCACTTCGGGCACGGATCAATTGTCCTATGCCGCCTTCACCCTGACCAGCTCAAGCGGCGATACCTTCTCGGTTCTGCCGGGAACCCTCACGCGCAGCGGAACCACCTATAAAGGGGCCCTGAACCTCGTTGACGGACTGGATGAAACCTACTGGCCGGACTACACGGCATATGCCTTTCAAATCAAATCACGGACCCCAACGACACCAACGGCAATGGCATCCCTGATCTGACAGATTCCCCAGCTGCCACAACGGCCCCCTTCATCAATGCCTCACCCCAAGGTCACACCATGTCGGCCGGGGATAGCGTGGTCTTTGGGGTTACAGCGACCGGAGGCACACTCTCCTACCAGTGGTCCAAGGACGGATTGGCCCTTCCCGGAGCCACGTTGCCGCAATTGCTGGTTTCGAACGTCCAGGCGGCAAACGCCGGTAACTACACGGTTGCCGTGACCAATAATATCGGAACGACCACGAGTCAGGCTGCGACTCTCTCGGTCGTGGCGGCAACGAACCCCGGGCGATTGATCAACGCCTCTGTCCGGATCGTGTCAGGAACCGGCGCCAACCTGCTGTTTGTCGGCTTCGTGACCGGCGGGACCGGCACCTCGGGCAGCAAACAACTGTTGATCCGGGCGGTCGGCCCGACCCTGGCCAACTTCGGCGTCCCAGGTGTCATGCTGGATCCGCTCCTCGACATCATCCCTTCCGGCGCGACGGTGCCGCTGCTGACCAACGACAACTGGAACGGCGACGCCACCGTGACCAGTGTGGGCAATGCCGTGGGCGCATTCGCCCTGCCCAGCACCACCAGCAAGGATGCGGCCTTGGTCGCCACGCTCCCAGGCGGAGTCTACTCCGCCCGCGTCAGCGGCGTAAACTCCACCACCGGCACGGTCCTCGCAGAGATCTACGATGCCAACCCCGCGGTTTACAGCTCCACCACCCCCAGACTGATCAACCTCTCGGCCCGGGCCGCGATGACCAATGACAATCCCCTGATCGCCGGTTTCGTCGTGGGCGGCTCCACGGCCAAGACGCTGCTGATCCGGGCCATCGGCCCGACCCTGACCAATTACGGGGTCACCGGGGCCATGACCGACCCGCAACTCCAGCTCTACGCCCAACAGTCCGGCACCAATACCCTCCTCCTGTCCAACGACAACTGGGGTGGTTCAAGTCTTCTCGCCACCGTCAGTGGCAACGTCGGCGCCTTCGCCCTCCCGGATCCCACCAGCAAGGACGCCGTCTTGCTCGTCACCCTGGATCCCGGTGTCTACTCCGCGGAAGTCCTGGGGGTCGGCGGAGCCTCCGGTATCGCCCTCGTGGAGCTTTATGAAGTGCCCTGAAGGGCTGTGACAACACGGTGTGCGATATGAACGCAACCTTCGGCCTGGATCGACCCTTGCCTTGGGTTCATCACGACGTTCGCTGTCGCAACCCGCCCACCGTCATGGTTAGACGCAAAAAGACCCCCGGAGTCGCCTCCGAGGGTCTGATTGAAATGGAGCGGGCGAAGAGACTCGAACTCTCGACGTCCACCTTGGCAAGGTGGTGCTCTACCAACTGAGCTACGCCCGCAAAAACAGGGTGTCAGAACTAGGCCGCACGCCAGCTTCGTCAACAGCTATTTTCCGCCGGACCGCGGCGCAAAATCGGGAGAAGGGTGCGGGAAGAAAGGGAGAAAGGAATACGAGGTTGCAACGCATGAATGCGCGCCGGTAACCGCGCCGGGCGCCTTTGTCTGTCGTCTGCCGTCAACGGAAATTCGCGGCTTTCTCGCCGGCCATTGAATCAAGCCTGCCCGCACGGGGCGCCATCCTCCCTTCTCCTTTCTCCCTTGCCCGTCTTCCGCTGGCGGCGCGCCGGTCGCTCAGCCGAGATCCAGCTTGTCGCCTCCGTGGTCCTCCAATTTGTGCGTGCCCTTGGCCGAGGAACGCCGGCGGCGTTGTCCGCCGCCTTCGTTGTAATAGGAATAATTGTTCGTGTAGTAGCCGTAGTCCTCGCCGGAATTGTGCGGCACCTGATTGAGCACGACCCCGAGCAGCGGGGTCTTCAGGCCCTCGACGATCTGCTGCGCCCGGATCACCATGCTCTGCGGATTCCGCCGGTGTTGGATCAGCAGCACCGCGCCGTCCACGGCGCTGGCCAGCACACTGGCGTCGCTCACCCCGATGATCGGCGGCGAATCGAACACGATCTTGTCATAGCGGCCGCGCAGCGCGGCGATGAGGTCCTTGAGGCGGCTCAGGTGCAGCAGGCCGAGGGTGAAGCCCGGGGCCCCTCCGCTCGGGATGAAATCGAGGTTGGGCGCGATGCCTTTCTGAATGACGGCATCCAGCGGCTGCCGGTTCAGCAGGTAATCGGAAAGGCCCGGCTCGCGCGGCCGGCCCGCCAGATGATGCTGCGTTGGGCGGCGCACGTCGGAGTCGATCAGGATGACGCGCTCCCCGGCCGCGGCCATCAGGCGGACAAGGTGGTGGAGCGTGGTGGACTTGCCCTCGCCCGGGCCGGCGGAGAAGAGCACGAGACTCGCGGGCTGGCCGGGCTTGAGGGCAAGGTTCAGGTTGGTGTGCAGCACGCGATACGGCTCGGCCTCGGACGGATCGGCCTCCTCGTCCAGCGGATCGCGGTGGAACGGGATGACCCCCAGCACGCCGAGCTTAAGGCGCGTCTCGACATCGGCGACGTTGCGGAAGCTGGTGTCGAAATACTCGAGCAGGACGGCCACGCCGATGCCCAGGAGCGCGCCGAAGAGGAACGCGAAGGCGATGTTGAGCGGCCAGCTCGGCCGGCTCGGGCGGCGGGCCGCCTCCGCGGTGTTGAGGATCTCGATGGTGTGCTTCGGCACCTGGAAATCGATCTCCCGCTGGCGGAGCGTGAGCTTGAGCGTGGTCATCAGCCTCGTCTCGTCTTCGAGCTTCTGCGCGGCCTCCTCGAACGGCCGCATGCGGTCGCGGGCGGAGAGGATCTGGTCGATCTTGGCCTGGCCGAGCTGCTGCTTGAGCTCGGTGACGCGCGACTCCGCCTCCTTGTAGGCGATCTCGAGCGCGCTCTCGTACCCGCGCAGCTGGCTGTCGAGCTGCTCCTTGATCTTCGCCCGGTTCTCGACCGCCGAGACGAGGTCGGGATGGGCCTCGCCGAGCCGGGCCTTGAGCTTGGTGACGTTCTGGTCGGCGAGGAGGTAGGCCTGCAGCAGGTTCTGGATGTTCGGATCCTGGATCAGCTCGGAATTGACGAGGCTCAGGCGGTCCTCGAAGGGGATGCTCCGGAACCGCTCCCACCGGGTCTTGCGGCCGATGGCGTCAACGCTGAGCGCGATCAGCGAATTCTGCATCTGGCGCAGCGTCTCGATCTCCATGTCGGAGTAGCGGGCATTGAGGTCGACCCCGGAGATGTTCAGGTCCTTGCGGAGTTTTTCCACGCTGTCGCGCTGCGCGGAGACGATGCGTTCCTGGGCGGCAAGCTCGTCGCTCAGCTTCGCGAGGCCCTCGCGCTGTTCGGACGTGGCAAGGTAGATGCGGTCGTCCGAATAGACGCGCGCGATCTCATTGGCGATGGCGGCCCCGAGGTCCGCGTCCTGGGCGTACACGTTGATTTCGATCAGCGACGAGCTGCGCTGCGACTCCACGCGGAGCATCTTGTCGAGAAGGTAGTGATAGGTGACGGCGGACGGAAGCGTCCCGGTGACACCCAGCGTGGCGGCGAGCCGGGTGTTGAGCCCGAGGTTCGCGATCACCGGGTAGAGGATCTTCTCGGACTGCAGGATCTTGAACTGATCCTGCAGGAAATAGGGGTCATAGCTGCCGCTGCTCTGGGCCTGGAACAGCCGCACTTCGCCCTCGGGCTTCTCGACCCGGATCTTCGTCGTCGCCAGGTACCAGCGCGGCAGGAACGCGGTGACCACCACCGTGGTGAGGACCACCAGCGCTAGGATCAGGAAAATCAGCGACTGGCGCAACCGCAGCAGGCGCAGGAAATCGGCGAGCGTGGCGCTGTCCTTGCTGGCGGGGGAATGGGCCATGAAGTGGTGGGGAACGAACGATCCGGCAGGAAGTCCGGCAAGCTCATTGTGCCGGGGCGCCGCGCTCGCGCGGCTTCCGGTCAAAAGGCATAGCTCGCACCCAGTCCGACGCGATCCCGGTTCTGGCCGCGCGAGGGGTCATCCGAATCGACGTGGTCGTAGTCAAAGTGGGCGGTCACCGTCCAGTTCTTGGTCGGGATATAGGAAAGGGCCAGGCCCAGGCGGGTCGTGGTTTCGTTCCGATCCGGCGAACCGATCACACCCTGCAGTTGCGAGGGCTCGAAATCGATGGAGCCGGAGGCGACGAAGAGCGCGCTCAGCGCATGCTGCACGTTGACAAAGAAACGGTTCACCTTGGTGTCGGTGTAGAGGACGACATTCGAGGTTTCCTCGAGCGTGTGGACGTAGCCGGCGCTGATGAACGAGCCCTCGGCGTAATCGTACTTGAGGGACATCTCGGCATAGGGCGCCGTGGTGTTCTGCTGGTCGTCGCGCTGGCGCCACTCGGCGCCCACGCGGACCGTGGCGGTGACCTTCTTGGCGACGGAGTAGTCAAAGCCGCCCAGGAGGAAATCGGAATGCTTGTCCTTATTGTCGCCGGAAACGCGGTAGAGCACGTCCTCGTGCCGGTATTCGGCCGAGAGCTTCATCTCGGGCACCAGGTCGTAATTCCCGGCGAGACCGTAAAGGTTCTCCGTGCGGTCGATGCTCGCACCGAGCACGGCGTTGTCATAGCTGTAATTCATGCTCCGGAACTTCACCGTCACGCCCGCCTGCGGGGCCAGGCTGGTGGAGAAGCGGCCGTTGAACTCGTTGCTGTTGTAGGACTGGCGGTGTTGATCGTGACCCCGGAGAGCAGCGACTGCGGGTTCCGGGTGATCGAGTATTCGTCGCTCAAGTCGAGCGTGGTCTCGGTCGAAAAGGCATGGGCCAGGCGCGCGGCGAGGTCATGGCTGTCGAGATTCTTGCTGCCGGGACGGTTCTCGAAATAATCGTTGGTCAGCTCATACGACGCCGAGGCAAAGGTCTGGTCGTTCAGGGAGGCATTGAACGCGATTTTGGGCGCCACCTCATACACCATGCTGCTGATCGCACCGCTCTGCGCGCCGAAGATGTTGCTGTCATGGGAGACGTCCGCCCGCACGGTGACCGTCCATTCCTTGCCTTGGTCCTGTTCGGGAATGGGCGCATATACGGCCCATGCCGGCACAGCCGCCGCCAATCCACCCACCATGAGTATGCGCGCAAAGCTCATAGAGTATAACCGCCAAGGTTTAGCGATAGGTTAGGTATGACACACTTCGTGAAGCAATTACTTTCCCCGGGCCGGGGGCAAGGCCGGGTTTAGCATCACGTAGAGGTTTTCGGCGAGCCGTTGGGGAGCGCTCAGGGGGAATTCCGGCGGCAATTTCCCCGTGAACAGGCCGCCGTACACGAGGCCCCAGTCGCCGAAGCGATTGGCCACCGGCTGCAGCGATCCGGGCGGAGCCGGCCGCGAGGCCAATTCGGTAAAAAACGGCCGGTCCAGCGTGCGGGGGGTCAAGAGCAGTTCGGCCAACGGCTGTTCCAGCGTCACGGCGTAGAAATCCCGCATCTTCACCGGCTGGGCCCACACCCGCTGACGCCCATACCACGCCATGCCCGCCGGCACATCCGCCATCAGCCCGAAACGGCCGCTGTCATCCCGGCGTTCAAGCTCATGCCGCATGCCGATGAACAGTCCCGGAAAATAGGGCGGATAGTTGAAATGCAGCCGGCGGGGCTCGAGTGCATCGTGCGCCAGCGGCAGCGCCTGCATGACCAGCAGGACGGCGGCGCTCGCGCGTGGCCACCCGCCGAGCACGGCATTGCTGCCCAGCAGCACAAAGAAAAAGCCCGCCCCGAAAATCATGACCAGCGGCGCCAGCCAATAAGGCACCAGCCGCTCGCTCTCCCCGGAATTGAAGGCGGCCTGCGAGACCAGCAGCACGCCGAGGGCCGCCGTGAAGGTCCAGCGCAGCCGGTTCGCCACTGGCGAACGGAAGGCGTACAGCCAGCCCGCCACAAAAAAGGCCGTCAGCCACATTCCGCCCCCCGACCACAGGCGTGTCTTCAGGTTTTCCTGCAGGCTCGTGAGCACCTTGTTGCCCAGCTTGTTCAGGTCCACCTCCGGCGCGGTGGCCGTAAGCAGCGTGCGCTGGCTCGCCGGTTCCGCTGTGGAGTCGCCAAATTTCAATGCCACATTCTGGGCGGCCAGCGCCACCGGGTTGCCGGTCAGCGCCACGTTGCGAATGATCCATGGCGCCGTCACGAGCACGAATCCCGCCGTCACCAGGCCCACCACCTTCCAACGGGCGCGGTCCCCGGCATGCCACGCCACGTGAACCAGCACGACCAGCACCAGGGCTCCCGCGGAATACTCGGTCAGAAAGAGCAGCCCGCAAACCGCCCCGAGCGCCCAGGGCCAGCCCAGGGCCACCGCCCCGTCCCCCGCCCCCTCCAGTCGCGCCAGGATCCCAAACGCGGCCAGCACAAGCACCATCAACAGCGGGGTGCCGTCGAGGGAAACCGTTTGCTGCCAGGCCGCGACCGACACTAGCAGCGCCAGGGCCGCCAACCAACCCGTCCGCGCGTCAAACAGCCTCCAGGCCAGCCCGTACGTCAGCGCCGCCGCCAGCCAGAACAGGACGAGATTGATCCCCAGCAGGAAATAATCCGCCGCGAATCCATCCGGCGGCACCGGCGCCGCCGCAAACAGGGACTCGCGCACGGACGCCGGCAACAGGCGTAGCGACACGGCGATGACCAGCGAGTAAAGCGGCGCCTGGTGCAGCTCCGGATAGGGCCGGTTCGGATCGAACGGCACGCCCCGCTTTTGGAAAAATGCCACGGTCTGCGGATAGTTGACCAGCGTGGTGAAGCCCTCGCCCCGGGCCAGCTGGCGTCCGGTGTCGGCTTGGAGCAGCGTCATCTCGCTCGCCGGTCCGTGAAACTGGACCCAGGCGACGCGCAGCGACAGCGCCACGCTGACCGCGAGCACGGCGGCAAACGCGATCCAGCGCGCGCCGGCCCCCACCTCAAGCCAGTGGATGAGCTCCTGGATGGTTTTCGGTCGGCTCATCTAGGAAGCGCAGGCATCCGGCCTGCCGTCGTTTCCGGATGCAGACAGGATGCCTGCGCTATCCGGCTTGTCATTCTGAGCGCAGCGCAGAATCCAGCGCGACTCCGTTGGCCGGATCCAATTGGATTCTTCGCCGCGCTCAGAATGGCAAACACGCGTCATTTGTCCGTCACGTCCAGCTCGGGCCACTGGGCGAGCTTGCGGTGCAGCGTGCGGCGGCTGATGCCCATGAGCTCGGCGGCCTTCGTCCGGTTGCCGCGGGCCTTGATCAGGGCCTCGCGCAGGAGCCGCTTCTCGTTTTCCTCGACGGACAGCGGATTCGGCAGGGGCGCTCCCGGCGCACCGGCGGTGCCGGCCGCGGGCACGGCGCCCCCGCGGTACTTCGCGTCGAGGTCGTATTCGCTCAGCGTGCCGCCGTGGTGGAGCACGACGGCGTTCTCGCAGAAATTGCGCAGCTCGCGGATGTTGCCCGGCCACGCGTACGCCTGCAGCGTCTGCAGCGCCCCGGTCTCCAGCGTGAGCGGCGGGAGCCGGTTTTCCTCGCTGAACTGCTTCAGGTAATGGGTCAGCAGCAGGGGCACGTCCTCGGCCCGCTCGCGCAGCGGCGGCAGCAGGATGCGCACGACATTCAGCCGGAAGAAGAGGTCCTCGCGGAATTTTCCGTCCTTCACCATCTGCTCGAGGTTCCGGTTGGTCGCAGCGACGAGCCGGACATCGAGGTCGATCGGCTTCGAGCCGCCGACGCGCTCGATGCTCTTCGTCTCGAGGAAGCGCAGCAGCTTCACCTGCGTCGACGGCGAGATCTCGCCGATTTCGTCCAGGAACAGCGTGCCGCCGTCCGCCGCCTCGAACCGCCCGATCCGGCGCTCCATGGCCCCGGTGAACGAGCCGCGCTCGTGGCCGAAGATTTCGCTTTCAAGCAGGCTCTCCGACAGCGAGGCGCAATGGACCGCGATGAACGGCGCGCGCGCGCGCGGACTCGCCTGGTGGATGGCTTGGGCGATGAGCTCCTTGCCGGTGCCCGACTCGCCCTCGATGAGAATCGTGGCCCGGGAGGGCGCGACGAGTTTCACGCGGTCGATGACCTCCTTGAGCCGCGGCGACGTGCCAATGATGCCCTCGAAGCTGAATTTCTCGTCGAGCCGCTCGTGCAGCTGCTTCACCTCAACCTCAAGCGTCTTGGTCTTCAGCGCGCGCTGGATCAGCACTTCCAGCCGCTCGATGTTGACCGGCTTCGTGAGAAAATCCACGGCGCCGCGCTTCATCGCCTCGACCGCCGACTCGATGTTGCCGTAGGCCGTCATCATAAGGACCGACGGGTGGTTCGGCAGCGCCAGGGCTTTGTCGATGACCTTGAGGCCGGATTTTCCGGGCATGCGCAGGTCGGTCAGAATGACATCGAACGGCTGCGCATCCATGAGGTTGAAAGCCTCATCGGCGTTCGCCGCGAGCGAGACGTCGTAGTGCTCGGCCAACGCCTGCTGCAACCCTTCACGGGTATGCTTCTCGTCGTCGACGATCAATACGCTCGGCACCATACGTCTAGCAATCAGGCCCAGCCGGCGGGAGGGTCAATAGGGAAAAATTGGCACAGTCCCCCAAGCGATGCTTGAGGCGGGAGAAAGGAGAAGGGAGCGCGGAAAAAGGATTTCGGGCGGCATGCACCTAGGAGCTCCCTTCCGATTAGATTCGAATCTGCCTTTTCCTTTCTTCCGGATTCTGCGGCGGCGCTCGCGGCGCTGCCGGATCAGCCCTGTTCCCTTCTCCTTGCTTCCTGCTCCCGAGCGTTGACGCGCCGCGCGTCAACGCTTCAGCGCTGCATAGCCGTCCTTCACGTCCTGCAGGCTCTTCTTGGGATGATAGGGATAGGCGATGTAGGCGTCGGACATCTGGGGCCAGCTGTCGGCCAGATTCCAGAGGAAGATGCCCCAGCAGTTCGGCTGGTTGCCATAGAACTCGATCCAGAACTTCGACGCCTCGCCCTGGAGCTTCTGCGTTTTCTCGATCAGGTCGGCCAGCGTCCTGGGCGTCTCCCAGCCCCGCGCCGCAATGCTCTCGAAGTTCAGCCGGTAGCGCGCCACGCGGTCGAGGCGGATGCAATCCGCACCGTGGGTGAGGTACTCCTCGTTGTAAACCGGCCAGAGGTTCGGCGGGCTGACGAAGGTCCGGATGACCTCCTCGGAGGGCAGGCTGAGGTGGCCGATTTCGGTCACCATGCGCGGCTTCTGCTTCACGTAAAAATCCGCCTTGTACGACATGCCGTGGCCCCAGATATGGCAGTCGCCCTCGGTCGGCGCGTTCTGGTCGTAGGTCAGCGGCGAGTACGGCGAGGTCGGCACGTACGGCGTCAGCGGCGCGTGCGTGTGCACGACCGCCTTCAGGACTTCCTTGCTCAGGCGGTTGTGGCGGTAGGCCGGATAGTTGAAGCTGTTGTCGGCGAGCACATCGTTCTCGTTGTCGCCAAACCACGCCACGACACACGCATAGTGCCGGAGGCGCCGGACCTGGAATTCCGCCTCGCGGCGCGCCTCGTCGAGGAACGCCAGGTCCTGCGGGTAGCAGCCGCAGGCGAACATGAAGTCGTGCGTGATGAGGAGGCCGAGCTCGTCGCACTTCGCATAGAACGAGTCCAGCTCGTACACGCCGCCGCCCCAAACGCGCATGGCGTTGATGTTGGCCCCCTTCGCCGCGGCGAGCAGCTGGTCGTAACGCGCGTCGTTCACCCGCGCGAAAATCGCGTCGGCCGGCGTCCAGTTCATGCCCTTCAGGAAGATCTTCCTCCCGTTGATCGCGATGACGAACGAGATGCCGCCGTCGTCGTCCGGCTCCTGGATCAGGGCGACGGTGCGGATGCCGAAGCGGCCGCGGCGCTGGTCCATGATCTTGCCGCCGCGGCGCAGGGTGGCGTTCCAATCGTAGAGCGGTTGCGCGCCGTGATTGTGCGGCCACCAGAGCTTCGCCTGGGGGACGGTGAAGCGCTCAACCTGCCGGCCGCCGCTGGGATCGCAGGCGATGGAAAGGGTGCGCTTCTGCCCGGCAACCGTAAGCTCGACCTCGGCTGCGCCCGGCGCGCCGTGGTTGGGGCGAAGCTCGACGAGGGCCTCGAGCTCGGCCGTGCCGTCCTTCAGCGCGACGGTGCTCACGAACACGTCGGCCAGCTCCACCTCGTCCACGAGCAGGAACGAGACGGGCTTCCAGATGCCGGTCGTGACCATGCGCGGCGAGATGTTCCAGCCGTAGCAGGACTGGGATTTACGCACCTGCAGGCGCGTGATCTGCCCGTAGCCGCGCACGTCGGCCTGGCGGGCCGGGCGGTCGGGCGGGAACAGCGGCGCACCCAGGCAGACCTCAAGCTTGTTGGCGCCGGGCCTGACGTGATCGGTCACGTCAAGCCGCAGCGGCGTGAACATGTTGGCGTGTTTGCCGACCTCCCGGTCGTTGAGATAGACCGTCGCAAACACATCGAGGCCCTCGAACAGCAGGTGCAGCCGCTGGCCCGGTCCCGGCACCGGCGGCGTGAGCTCGGTGCGGTACCACCAGTCCATTTCCTCCATCCAGCGCAGCTTGTCGTGGTTGATGCCGAAGAAGGGATCGGCGATCAGCCCGGCACGCTGATAATCGAGATGCACGTCACCGGGCACCTGCGCCGGCACCCAGCGCTCCTCCAGCGGCAGGGCCGAGCATGCGAGCGTCGGGCCCAGGTTGGGCTCGGCATGCATGAGTTTCCAGCTCGAGGTCAGCGGTACGGAGGTCTTCATGGGGACGGTCGTGGGGACGCAGCTAGGAAACGGGCGCCGTCGGCCCCGGCAAGTTTAACCGGCGTTCATGAGCGCCAGCGCTGAGTTCTCGGCGGAGAAATCCGCCCGCCCGCCCTTCGCCCGCTCAGTTCCCCAGCATCCGCACGCGGCGGTCCTTGCGCGGAAACTGGAGCGTCACGACCGTGCCGAGGCCTTCCTTGCTCTCGACCCCGATCTGGCCGCCATGCTCGCGCATGATGCGCTGCACGATCATCAGCCCGAGCCCGTGGCCGCCCGCCTTCGTCGTGTGATACGGCTGGAACAGCCGGCCGAGATCCTCCGCCCGGATGCCCGCCCCCGTGTCGCCGAACAGCAGGAACACGCTGTCGTCATCCGCCCGCGACCGGATCTTCAGCTTGCCGCCCGGCTGCATCGCCTCGACGGCGTTTTTCGTGATGTTGAAGAACACCTGCTTCAGCTGGTTGCGGTCGGCCATCACAACCGGCAGGTCCGCGGGGGTCTCGGCCTCGACCTTGATGCCGCGGTCCGCGAGTTCGTTGTGCTGGAAGCGGAGCACCTCGGCCAGCACGTCGGACAGGTTGGTCTCGGCCAGGTCGGGCGGATGCGGCCGGATGGCCTCGAGGAAATTGCCGATGATGCCGTCGAGCCGGCGGACTTCCTCCTGACAGACCTGGATCGAGTCGGCCAGCGACGCGGCTTCCTTCGGTGACGCGGCCTGGAGTTTCTTCAGCTTCCGCTCGATGAGCTGCAGGTGGATCGTAAGCGAGTTGAGTGGGTTGCCCAGTTCATGCGCCACGCCGGCCGCGAGCAGGAGGACGGAGGAGGTGCGCTCGCTTTCGATCCGCGCCTCGGTGGTCTGCTTGTCCTTCGTGATGTCCGACAGGATGACGGCAAAACGGCGCAGGGCGGACTTTCCCTCCCCGCGGAACGGCACCATGTAGAGCCGCACGCTGCGCGGCTCGGGATAGGTCAGCTCGAACTCCCGTGCGACGACCGGCGACACCGCACGGTCCGCGTCGAGCGCCGCCTCCAGCGAGATGCGCAGTCCCGGGACGATCCGCCAGAGGGTCTCGCCCGTGATGGCCTCCGCGCCCAGGCCGACCAGCCGCTGGGCGGCGGCGTTGGCGTACTCGATCCGGCCGTCGGCGGTAATGACGAGCACGCCCTCCTGCAGCGTGTTGAAGATGTCCTCGAACAGCCCGCGCTCGCGCGCGAGGCGCTGCACGAGGTTCGCCAGGTTGACCGAGTCGAGCGCATCGAGCCGCCCGAGCACGCGGTCGAGCGAGGAATGTTTCTTGCCAGCCATCGGGCGTGGTTGTGCACGAGCCCGCGCAGCCGGTCAATGACCGGCAGCGGGCGAAACCACCGGATGCGCCGCCCGTTAACCCGGCGGGTCGGCTGGCCGGGCCGCTGCCTTGGCGGCGGCCGACTCCGCCCCGCATTCCCTACCGCTTCCACTCGGCCAGCGCCGGGGCCAAGAACGGTTCGCCGGGCCCAAAATCCCCGATCCACACATCCTCGCCCGGCTTAACCACGCCGGCCGCTGGCGCCGCCACCAGATCAATGCCGTCGCTGTCCACCTGCCGGATCCGGCCGGCCCAGCGGCCGGCCGGGTTGTACACACTCGCACCGGCATAGGCCTTCGCGAGGATGAGGTGAGTCTGGGTCGTAAGCCGCGCGCCGCTCACCGCCGACACCCGCGCCAGCCCGACAGCCGCGTCATCGCGCAGCGTGAGCACCAGTTCATTCCCGTCCATCCGGGCTGCGGTCACGGTGTTCGCCGTGCGGCGGTCTTGACCAAAATTCACTACCCGGCCCGCCAGCGCTGCGACGTCCGCGGACGTGACCGTGGTCGGCGAGGTCAGCCGCACCCCGACCGTCGAGCCCGGCAGATCTACGCGGCTGATCTCACCCACCCAAGCCTTCGCGCCCGCCACCATCCGGCCGTCGAGCCGGACCCCAGGCCCGTCCGCCGTCCACGCCCGCTCCCATGTCCCCTGCGCGTCGAGCGACACCACGGTCACCCGCGATGCCGTGGCGAGCCGGTGGCCGCGGACCTCGACCTGATATTCCGTGCCGGGCGCGCCCACGACGATCACGTCGGCCCCGCCGTCGGGCCGGCTGGCCACCACGGCAACCCCGTTCGGCAGCTCGATGCGTTCAACCGCGGTCAGGAGTCCCCCGCCGTCATTGGGCTCCAGCACGCTCACAAAGCGGCTCTCCAGGGTTTCACCCGCCCTCGCGACATGCCGGGCGATCATATAATGCATCACCTGCGGAAACTTCACGGGCGAGACACGCGCATTGGCCACGATGATCTCCTGCCCGGCCAGAGGCAGCAGGCGCACGCGCAGCTTCGCCTTGGCGTCTTTCTCATGCGTGTAGTCCCCGAGGGCTGCGCCCTGCACGAGCCGGCGGACCCGTTCCAGGTGCTGGAATCCCGAGCCACGGTAGGCCATGTAACCGCCTTGGTAATTTTTCGCGCCAAGCTTGGGGTCGTCGTAAATCTCGCCGACCGCCACATTCTCGCCGGCGAGCGTGCCGGTCGCCTGCGCCCGCCAGTCCCCGCCCGTAAGCGTGAACTCCCCTGGCGGGCCGTGCAGGCTGTAGTCGTGCTGCCGTCCGCCCCGCACCTCGAATACATCGACGACGTAGCTCCGCCCCGCACCGGAATCGACCATCACCTGGGTGCGCCGGTACACGTCGCACTGCGGGTAGGTGCCCGGCGCGTCCACCGCCATCGCGCGCACCCAGCCGTCGTCGGCGAAGAGTTCAACCGTGCCGGCGGCATTGCCTGGCTGGGTACTGGCGTCGACCGTCACCGTGTTGTGGGATATCGTGTTGAGCGACCACGTGAAGATGCCGGGGATGAGCTCGTTCATCGCGTCGGGATAACCAAGCTCGGGCATCATCGGCTGGCCGCGGGCATAGAGATCAAAGGCAAGCCGGTCGTAATGGGAATGCGTCACATGCAGCCCGTAATACAGCGAAAGCGCGGTCGTGTCCGCCGGGTCATTCAACAGGCCGAGGCCGAAGCCGGAGAGCAGCCGCGAGCGTTGCGGCGGCAGGTAGCGCCCGGCCGAAACCGGCGCGAGCACGTGGACGGGCGGATGCAGCAGCGCGTTGAAATCCCGGAAACTCTGTGCGCCCGCCGCGTCGAACCCGGCCAGCACCTGCGCATAGCGCGGATCATGGTACAACTGGTAGGCGATCTGGTAGGCCGTCAGGTTTTCCTCGATGGCCGTGCCGCCATAGACGGTGAAACTGTCGCCGATCGCGGGCGTGAATTTCCCGATGGCGACCGCCTCGAGCGGCGCATCGAACAGCCGGCGCAGCCGCGGCAGCGTCGCCACGTCGCGACCAAGCCGCGGCAGCAGGATCGCGAGCTGGCTGAGGTTTGCCACCCAGTGGGCGTTGTACTCGGGCGACTCGTAAGGCTCGCCGTCGCGCCAGAGCAGGCTCGTGAGCGCATAGCGCAGGCCCATGAACATCGTGCCGCC